>Ga0105045_10000026_pt1 | contig 71284 bp, 88 predicted proteins | sample MAT02_FD_78089 | JGI IMG/M metagenome (GOLD analysis project Ga0105045, IMG submission 78089) | Freshwater microbial communities from Lake Fryxell liftoff mats and glacier meltwater in Antarctica - MAT-02 (megahit assembly) | ecosystem: Environmental > Aquatic > Freshwater > Ice > Liftoff...
ACGCCGGTCACGCTGAGCAGCGCCGACCATGTGTTCGTCGCTACTTCGTAGAACCTGAACGTGTTGGTCGCACCACCCACGAACACGTAGAACCGGCCGGTGATGAGCACGAACGTCGACGCGTTCGTCAGGGCCGTCCCGGTCGCGAACGTGAGCACCGAGTTCGTGCCAAACGTGTTCGACAGGATCACTTCCTCGCGCCCGGCACCCGGCCCGCCGGTGATCCTCACTCTGTACCCGGCGAGCGAACCGGGGATCGTCAGGTTCGTCGTCAACGTCGTCGCCGAACCCGCCGTCGCTGTACCAGCCAAACCCATCGGGTGGTAGCAGCCCCCCGACCCTGCGGCCACGACACCTACGTTGCCAGCAGGGAGCTGCAACCAGGAGTCCTGGAACGGGTCGTACAGAAACTGCACAGTTGTGCTGACCACGAACATCTGCAACTGGTCGGCCAGGATGCTCGAAATGATCATCGACCCGGCGGCCGAAACGACAGGCGCAGGCGCGCACATCTCCCATTGCTTACGGTCGAGCAAAGGACGCAACGTACTGACGACAGTCATGTCAGGAGATCACGATCCTCGATCGGAGACCAGCGAACGGTGCCTGCATCTGAACGTACTGATCGGCGTTGGCCAGTAGACCGCCAACCGCTGTCGAGTTGCTCAACGTGGTGACCGTGCCGGAGGAGATTGTCGTGCTCGCCAGCGTGACCGCAGGGGCGTTAGCGATGAAGACTCTTTGAGCGAACGTCACAGGGTCCAGGAACCCCATCCGTTCGAGCATCGACCGCAGCAACTGAGCCACCTCATCGGAGAACTCCACAGGCAACGGGTTGCGGTTACTGACCCGCTGAAAGTCGTTGTCCTGACCGAACTCGACCTTGACCAACTGGTGCTGGGCGACGCCGTCCCAGTCAGACGCAGCCGTGTAGTCCGGTAGCGGAGTGTTCGTGACTGTGACGTTGTCCGACATGGCGCGAATCCTACCCTTCGGTGTGGTCCGGGGTCGGGTTTCGTGTTGCGGGTTGCGGGGTGTGTTTGGGTGCGGGTCCGTTGTTGGACGTGTCTAGTTGTGGCAGGGTGTGCGACAGGGGTGTGTGGTCGGGGTGCGCCGGTTTCAGCGTGACCGGGTCTTCGCCGGTCGCCCGGAGCGTTCGACACCCTTCAACGGTTCCGCCGTGAACGGTCGACTGGTCGTGTTCGGCTCGCCAGAGCCGGGTGCAGGGTCGGCGGTGTCGGCGTCAGCCGTACCGTCCCCCCCATCAGACACCACGAGGGGTGTGGATAACCCCAGATTTTCGGTTTTTTCGTCGTCGGTGGGGTCGACGACGGTGGTGGAGCCGCCGGGGGCGGCGACTGTGTCGGCTGGTCCGTCAGCGTCGGGTTCGGTGAGACCGAACTCGTCGTCTGTGTGCCCGTTTGCGGGTGCGGGGTCTACTGGTGCCAGGTCGGCTTCGTTGACGGTCACAACGGTGACAGGGACGTGGATGACGGGTCGTCCGTTCGAGTCGATGATCTGCACGTCGGCGGAGAGGAGCACGGCGACTTCGTTGCGCCACAACGGGTCGGCGTCGAACGCAGGCGCGTTCAGTTTCTTGCCTTCGCGAGCGGCCGCTGCTTTCAGGACGGTCGCCATTGCTGAGCCGGGCACGACCTCGGACATCCTTGCGTACAGCTCCAACGATTCGGTGCTGTGCTCCACTGGTGGGGCCGGGGGTTCCGGGGCGTCGGTTTCGTTCGTGATGCCGTCGGTGTCGTCGGCCGGGTCGCCGATGCACAGGATGCGGAGCAGCAGGTTCTTGAACGCGCCGGTCATGGCCTTGTTCACACCCTTGTCCGAGTTGTCACGGCCGATCCCGGTGGTCTCGGCGACGATCTTGTCGTCGACGCCGCCCGGGCCGTACAAGGTCCACTCGACGGTGACGAACGTGTCGGTCCACGGGTTGCGGTTCACGGTGATGTCGACGATGGTCTGCTCCACGACCTTCGGGACGATCACCACACCGTGCTTGCCGAGCAACGGTTGCGCCGCCTGCGAGATCGCGTCGATGCCACGGAACTTGTACTTGATCGCGCCGTCTTCGTGGTTCTCACCGCGTTTCTTCTCGATGCCGCCGACCTCCGCCATCACCGCATGCAACGCCGTGATCACATTCGACGGGCGCGACACCAGCACCATCGGCTGCAACACCGAGACAGCCTCGACGGGTGGTTCGTGCACTTCCTCGACGGCCGTCATCAGCAGAACACCTTGAACACGACCGGACCCAACCGCACCTGACGCACCGGTGAATCCTCGGTCGGACGCGGGTACGGATCAGCGATCGTCGACCCGTCCGTCATCGTGAACACGATCTCGGAGTACCCGGGCTGATCCGCGGTCACCTTGCACCACGCCCAGAACTCGTCACCCCCAGTCTGCTGCGGCAAGTTCCCGACCAGGTGCACCACGAACCCGACCGGGGGAGGCATGTCCAGCTCAGTGAACCCGTACTCGTCGCCGGGCAGAATCGTTACGGGCATGTCAGCGTTGGAATCAGTCATACCGACAGTGTCGCACACCGACCGACACAATCAGCCGGGCGTCCGGGGAAAGTCGCCATGAGATCCTTCCCCGGACAGACCGCACAGTAGTACCAGCACCGCCACCCTGACGACTAGGGTTCAGCACCTCAATGCGATCATGACTCCGGTCATGGTCCCGGCCGCCCGGCGGGAAACGAGAGACCCCCGCCGGGCAGGTCAGTGACACGATTCTCCCGTTGCAGCGGCCCGTTGAATCGGGTCACCGCTCAGGGTCAGCGCCTCTTTTTCGACGCCTTGTGCTCCTCAGCCTTCTCCGACAGAGTCTTCGGACGCTCCGGCTCATCGGACTCCGACGTGTTATCGGTCTGACTGCCCGGGGCCTTCCATGCACCCTTCTTCATCTTCGGTGGCCTGCCGGACCCGCTGCCGTGGGTCGACTGGTCGTGGCTGGCGTGGAACTGCTCGACACGGAACACCCGGACCGTCGGCGTGCGGAACTGGCGAGGACCGAACCGGGTCATGAATCCCGACGACAACTCCACCGCCTCGACCGCCTCGACCGCTTCGACCGACAGGGCTTCGGCAGGCTCGGCACAGCCGCCACCGCAGCCGCAGTCACCATCAGCCAACGTCGTCAACGACGACGCCGTGAAGAACCCGCCCGACGCCACGAGAGCAAACACCTCGTCATCAGCGGTCAACGCCAACGCTGCCTGGCCGGGCATCACGTAGTCACCGGCCGACGCTGCGAGTGCCTGCGTCACCTTGAACCCGCCGTTGTTCACCGCGACCAGCGCACAGCACTCGCGTGGGTTGCCGTTGATGAACCGCCAGTCCGGGGAGATGTCCGACGCCCGCAGATTGCGGATCTGAACCGGGGTCGCCTGCGGGCGCATCACACCGGCCACATAGATCCCGAACTGTGTGTCGTACGGGACGACGTCGGCGACCGCCGAACCGGTGTGAGCGTAGAACGCCATCGCGTCCGACGCCTGACGCTTCAAGTCGGGGTGCACGGTGTCCATCACGATCGGGCCGGTACGGATCGTGTCGCCCTCCGCGGTCAGCACACTGCCGACACGGAACGCCGCGTAGTTCGTGCGCGACTTCGGGACCGGGACGCACTTCCCAGCGAACGCGATGTGGCAGGTGCCCTCCGACGCGATGATCCCCGACAGGCGACCATCCGCCGAGATGTCCAGCGGGTGGTTCATGTCCGCCGGGTTGCCCGGCTTCGAGAACCACGACTTCGGTGGGGCCAACGGGATCGACGAACCCCCCGACGCGACAAGCGACTCGACCGGGTCGATCGGTGTGAACACACGGGCGGTCATGGATCCGGCAGACGCAGCCATCGCGCCCTCCTCTGTGTTGGTAGTGAGTTCGATGGTTGCTTCGATGATCGCCTGGAACGGGCAGACAGTCGCCCCACGGATCCGACCCCGTGAGATGTTGCGGAGCGTGCCGAGCTTCGTGCGGGTCTCCGACAGTTGCACGGCGTCGAGGTCGACCGAGATGCCACGCATCGTGCCTCGATCCAACGCCAACGCCAAGTCGATACCGCCCGGCGCGAACGGGTCGATGAACCCCGTCGCCCAGACCCGCTGGTCGATACGGGTCAACGTCACGATGTTTCCGGCCAGCATCGCGCCGTCATGCCCGGACCCGCCGACCGGGTTCACGAACTGCGCCATCAACGACAACGGCAACGACGCCTCGTCCCACGTCAACGCGCCAGCAGCAACACGGCGCATGTCGCCGGTGTCAACACCCTCGACGACGATGAACCCCGCCCACGGCACCATCTCACCGTTACGGATCGCTTCGACCGCTCGACCGCCGGTCACGGAGAACGTCGCCGACATGCCGTTCACGGCCTCGGGAGAGAGCGCAGCGAGGATCGCGGCAGTTGACATGCCGACATCGTAACGACACCGGGGCCGTCAGGCCGGGAAGGTCAGGCCATCGGGCCGTGCGACATACGGATCCGGAAGTCGGCGCGCTCCGGGCTCAACCCGAGACGAACGAGCACCGCCTTCGCGACCTTGTCCGACGCGACGGTCGTCGTCATGCGCTGCCCGATCCGAGCGACAGCGCGATCCGCCGAGTCGGTGTCAGACAGGTTCGTGTCGACCCGCAGCAACACGGTGACGTCGCGGTAGCTCATGACCCAAATGTAACATCCGCTCCGACACTCAGTCCGGGGCGGCCCTTTGGCGACGGGCGGCGCGACGGGTCGAGCCGACCACACGGATCCTCGGGTCGACGAGAATGCCCTCCAACGGGCGGCCCGACAGCAACGCCGCCGTCGCCCGGTGATGCCCGGACAAGATGATGTGCTGACCGTTTGCCGGGTTCCGGTAGATCACCGGGTACTGGTTGCCTGGCTGGTCACGGTCAGCGAACGTCTCACCGACCGACTGGTACGTCGGGTCGTTCATGTAGTAGTCGACGCCCTCACGAGTCACGCCGGGCTGCGTAGCGTGCAACGTGCGAGGGTCGAACGCCGACAACTGCGGCGGTCGGGCCAACGCCTCAGCGACCACCGCCTTGTCGTACAACGGTGCACCTTTCGTGCGAGACGCCGACCGGAACGGGACTGTCGTCACCCCGACACCACCTTCGGCGAAGATCGCGTCGAGCCCCTTGCCGAACTGGTCCTTGTGCCGCTCCAGCTGCTCACGGTTCGGTGTCTCGACGAGACGGTGTTCGCGTTCGTACGTGCGGATCCGTGACCGTTCCTCCCTGAACCGGCGGGCCTGGTCAGGATCGAAGATCGACGGGCGGACACCGACGTCGAACGTGCGGCGCGGACGACCCGACGAGTCGTAATGCGAACGCCACCGGCCTCCCTCGAACGAGCCCCTCGCGTGTCGTTGCTGGACATCCCACGACATGCCATGCGACTTCGACTCGATGTCGTGCAGCTCTGCGAAGTCGTAGGCGTATTCGAGCAGGGTGTCCATGTCCACCGACGCCCGAGCGGCCACCATCATCTGATCGCCGCCAGCGAGGTTCAGTAGCACCTGCGCCGCCCACCGGTGATGACCATCGAGGATGCGGCCGTCCGACGACACGAACGCCGGATGCTCCGGGGTGAACTGGCCGTTACGGATCGCCGCGACCATCTTGCCGACCTTGCGGGCGTCGAGTTCTGACTGTGTCGCCAACACGTCCAGCGGGTCGACGGACTCCAGCGTCACCGTCGCGCCTTTGCCTTCGATGTACGACTGGAAGTCCTCGATGAAGTTCTCCGGGATCTGCGGCATCTCGTCACGCGTCAACGGGTTCCGTGACACCCCGGTGAAGAACTCCTCCGTGACCCGTACCAGTGTCAGATCGACCGGTTCGGGATGACGACCGAGGATCTCGACGAGGTCTGCTGCGTCGTTCATGCCCACCGACACCGGGTCGCCGTTGATGACGTCGTCGGCCAGCACGCTCAGAGACGACACGGTCAGCACATCGCCGACAGTAGTAGCGAACCCGACACCGGCCGTCGACACCGTGAACGCCGTCTTGACCGCGTCAAGCAGCTCTGGGCGGCGCATCCTGTACCGGCCTCGGATCTCGGCGATCCGTGCGTACGTCAGCAGGGTCGCCATGTTCATGTCGTCCAACACGTCGGGGCAGTCCGATCCAGCAGCCAACCCTTGCAGACACAACGAGTTGATGACGGCCAACTGCAACGCCGGTTTGTTCATCCTCGACCGGCCCGGAATGTTCAGCTGACGCGCCGTCTTGTACAACGCTTTCTTCGTGGCGTCGACCGCCTGTTTCACCTGGTCGCCGTCCACCCAACCGAGCAGGCACCGGCAGTTGATTTTCAGTTCGATCGGGAGTTGCGGATCACCCGGGAATCTGGCGTCGAACCCTCCGACGTTGAACAGGCCACCGATCGGGACGACGTCACGGTCGACTGCGACGTGCGCCTCACGAACCCTGTCGTCGCGCTGCGTGATCCACGACTTCGCTGCCACCCCCGAGGCCTGGAACGACGCGTCGAACCCGGCGTTGATCGACGCCGTCGTCGACGTGCGAGCCAACACGTCCGCCTTGCGCGGATTCAACGGTGACATCGGACTGTCGAGCAGCAAGTCCAGCACCAGGTCCGAGGGGATCTCGTCTTCGATGATCGTCTCGGTGAACTCGTCCAACGACGCCCTGATCGCCGACGCCAAATCGTTCATCGCGTTCTCCTGCAACACGATCAGCTTCGCCAGTTGATCGTCGGTCGGCAACACCCCGAACAGCACCGCCGCAGCGATCACAGCGTCCATGTACCCGTCGCCCTGCGCGTCGGACACCCCCAACGTCAACGCCTCCCACTCGGCGTCGGAGATGGTCTGTCCTGCGCCCGCAACGAGGGCGGTGATCTGCGGGGCGACCAGGTCGACAGCAGCTCGGTACGCGGCACGCGACTCGCGTATCACCGCCTCGAAGATTTCGGGGTCGACGTACCGTTCGACGGTCACACCAGCCTCAGACCGTGATCGGCAGGACGTCTTCGAGGATCGCAAGGACCGTCGACGTCGGCACCCGGTACCCGTTCGGGCCGCGTTGGATCGTGTCATGCAACCGGTCCGTCAGGAAGTCCTGCATCCGACTGCACAACGAATGAGCGACCAGCGCCGCGGCCTCGTGGGCGCGTTCTTCGTCCATGCCGTCACGGGTCAGGTACCCGGCGGTCAACGCCAGCGTCGTGTCGTTCAGTTCGGACCATGCGTCGCGCAGCAGACGCGACGGGCTCAACCCGAGCGACGCCATGTCGGAACGGGTCACCGTCGACATGAGCGTCTGTTTCGGCACCGACTTCGCCCGGGCCTTCAACGAGTCGTCGGCACCCTGGAGATGCGACACGAACCTCGAACCGGCCTTGCGGAGAGCGAGGTCGACAGCCAGGTCGGCCTCAGCGACCAGGGCCTGCGTCAACGCCGCCAGGTTCTCCGGTCGGTCCGGGACTTCGCTGCCGGAGGTGGCGTCGACGATGTCACCGTTCGCTGGTTGGTCACCTTTCGCGCCGGGCAACGCCGGGACGGTCGGCGCGAGACCGGCACCCGGCTCCTCACCCCCAGCGGTCGCGACACCGGCGATCGCTTCGAGGACGCCAGCGAGGTCGTAGTCCTCCCAGCCGGGCAGTTGCAGCAGCAGCGGGGCGAACAGGATCGGGTTCGTCTCGATCAGCTGCCACACACGACGCTCGGTGCGTTGCTCGGGCGACGCGGCGTCGGCCTTGTCGAATCCGTTGGCGGACAGGATGGCCTCGTCGGACAGCAGGTCGCGCATGTCGCGTGCTGACTGTGCTTCGTCGGCGCGTGCGGCGACCGGTGACGGATCGAACTCGACTTTCCAGGTGAACGCTTCCTCCTCCGACATGCCCTCGAACGTGACGAGCATCGGGCGGAGGTAGTTCACGGTCAGGAAGTCGGCGAGCAGCTGGCCGATCGGTTGGATGTGCTTCACCAGGAAGTCCTGGTCGATGATCGCTGACGTCCAGTGGTTCACTGACGCCCGACCCGACATCAGCTCCGGTGGGGCGTCGAGACCACGCGAGAGCCGGGTCAGGGCTTCCACCCGGAGTTCCTGCGCCCAGCCGTCGAGTTCACGCGACAGCTCGATGACCTTGACGTACTGGCCTTCCTCGCCTTTGCCGACCAGGATCAACGGGACCAGACGGGCAGCCGACAACGGATCCATCTGCGACTGGTTGACGTGCTCGTAGATTTCCTCGACGAGCTGGTCGATGTCGTACAGCACTCCCTGCGAGCCGTCCGTCGCCAGTGACTCGGCGTCGTCGGTGTCGCCGACACCGTGCAACGTCATGCCTTCGGGGATGAACAGGATGTTCGCCGGGATACGCGACTTCACGGTGGCGTCGACCATCTGCGTCAACGACTTGATCTCGGCGACGATCGGCAACACCCGACGCACCTGGCAGTCGGCGAGATCCGAGTAGATCGGCGACGAGGACAGGCAACGCGCCACGTACGTGTCGTCGTCGAGACGTTCGACGTCTTCGGATGTCATCCCCGACCGGCGGCGCACCAGGTGACCGTCGGCGTCCGGGTACAGCTCCATCGTCGACAGGAACTCCCACATGATCCCGGACCCGGTGTCGATCGGTGTGCCGACCAGGTGGCCTTCACCGGCGCAGAACAGGTGATACGCGCCTTTGCGGATGACTTCGGAGTTTCCACCGTTCGGGCCGACCAACGCCTCCATGACCCCTTCGGGACGTGGGTCGTACTCGATGCCGTCGTCGTCGCGGTCGTTGACAGTCCAGCGGCCGGTTTCCTCGTCCCATTTCCGGACCGGGAATCCGCACAGGGCGGTGACGTTCGCTTGGAGTTGCAGCATGTAGCCGAGTTCGGCGACAGCAAGCGGGGCCTCGTAGCATTTCTCCTGCCACACCCGGTCCTGCTGCGCCGTGTTCCGACGCCGACGGCGTTGCGGTCGGGTCTCGTCGCCGATCGTGCGGAGCGCAGCAGACGACACCTTCGGCGAGAACGTCGGGCGTTGCATCGCCAGCTCCGTCGACTTCGTCACAGGCGAACGCGAGAACAGGCTCAGCCGCTTCGCAGGTACGCCCGGTTCGAGAGGCGCAAGTCTGTCGCGAGCCATGACGACGAACTCTAGCCGTCGGTCACCGTCCGCCGTTGAACCTCGGATAGTGATCAGCGAACGCCGAGACGATCGTCGCCCCTGCCAGGCCCAGAACGAGTGGACGGGTGACACGGAACCGCAGCGCGAGGACGCATCCGACCGTGAACCACACACCGACGCAATGCGGGCAGGTGATCAGGTCGAGCGCCCACGCCTTTGCGTTCATGCGGGGCCCGTCGATGATGTCGGGCTCGCCGACGACGAACACCGGCTTCGCCAGCCAGTCCTCCAACGGTTCCCGGACCGGTTCGCCGATCTGCTCGTACATCCACGCCCGCACCAGGCGGGTACCGGCCAACCCGGCCACGATCACCGTCTGGATCATCGTGCAGGCAACGCAGGGACACCCGGGCGGGCGTCGGGGCGGACGGTGACACCAGGGACGTTCCTGGTGCGTTTGCGGGGCACTGGTGGCTCCATGCGGAACGTGCCGCGGTACTCGTCGCGTAGGGTTTCACGGTTCAGGCGGCGGGTCTCACCGGCCCACCACAGAATCGTCCGCCAGTTCCACGCTCGGGAGCCGTTCACGGCCTCGTAGTCCGGTTGCGGCAGCCGACCCCTCTGGATCATCTTGTGCACCGAACGGTCGAGTACGCCGAGCCGGTCGGCGATCTCGATGACACCGACCGGGTCTGTCTCACACTCGCCGTCAGGCAACCTCGGGAGAGGTTCCCGGAACTCGTAGATGATGTCGTCGTCGAGGCGGGAAGTCATATAGCCCTTGATTGTATCACAGTGTGGGTCACTTGTCGGTTCCTAGCGCTCGTCGTAGCAGGATGGACAGAACGTCGTCGAATGTTGACTCCGAAGCGATCGACATGCGGTCGCCGTCGGTCACCGCTGCCATCTCGGCGCGTTTGCCGTCGAGGACGTCCATGCGGACCTCGTCGATCGTTCCGGCGCACACCAGGTAGTGGGCGGTGATGTTGTGCGGGTCGTTCATCCGCATCCAGGCGCGCCCGTCGGCTTGCAGGTGATCGCCGGGTGACCAGCGCAGCTCGGCGTGCAGGACGTGGTACGCCTCCGTCAGGGTGAGGCCTTCGCCGCCGGACTGGTACTGGAGGATGATGCCCTGGAGATCCTCGCCGGTGCCCTGGAACTGTTCGACGATCCGGTCACGTTCGGAGCGTTTCACACCGCCACGGATCTGCGGCCACCCGGTCGCCTCGTGGAGAGCGTCCATCATCAGTACCCGTTCAGCGAACACCAGGATCTTGTCGCCGGACGCCTCGAAGTCGCCGATCCACTCGCGCGCCGGTTTGATCTTCGCCCGGTTGGCGACACCGACCAGAGTGTTGACGACCATCAGGTGCTGCGCCTTGTCCAGCTTCATCGCGGCCTCGACCGCAGCCGACTCCGGATCCTTGCCGAGCGCGATGGCTTTCTCCCGGGCCTTGCCGGTCAGGTACGCCCAGATGTTCGCCTCCGCCTCGCGGTACTCGGCCATCACCTTCGGGTCACCGTCGATGGAGATGCGGTTCTCGACCGGGTCGATCGAGCCGTCGGCGTTCACGACACCGAGCGACACGAGCACTTCCTTCGGGTCGGGTCGCCACGCGCACACCGTCCGCATCCGTCGCGACAGGCGTTCGTCCTCGCGCAACTGTTTCTTGTCGCCGAACTCGCCTTCGCGACCGATGAACGCCAACTGCGGGGCCAGGTCAGCGCGACGGTTCCGGACAGGTGTCGCGGTCAGGATGAACCGGGCGGCCTCGTACGGCATCGACTCCGAAATCTTGATCGCGGCCTTCGTCCAGCGCGCCGACGGGTTCGCCAGTCGGTGGCCTTCGTCGGCGATGACGGCGAGGAGCCCGACGTCCATGAAGAACTCGCACCAGTAGTGCAGGACGTCGTAGTTGCAGATCCACACGTCGGGCATGTGCAGCATGGCCGCAGGGGTCCGACCCTCGCAGACGTGCACGGAACGGTCGGGCAGGATCGCCGCGAACTCTTTGACCCAGTTCGTCTTCAACCCGGACGGCGGAATGATCAACGCCGGGAACGCGTCGAGTTGTTCGAGCGCGACCGCAGCGACGGTGGTCTTGCCTGCCCCGGTGGTCGCCCACGCAAAGGCGCGCACCGATCGGGTGAGGTACTCGACGCCGGGGATCTGGAACTCGCGTGCGTGCAGGTCACGGGTGACGGTGTCGGCGATCTCGAACCCGGACGTGTTCTTCAACGCCCTCGACAAGCGGAGCATCTCAGCGGCTTCGTCGAGACGGTCCATCAGGTCATTGCGGTCGCCGACGAACTTGATCCGACCGAGTTTCTGGAGGTCGAAGATCACGTCGAGCGCCAACTCGTACGGGATGAACCAGCGACCCGACCGGCGTTCGTACGTCGCGCCGCCCTCCGAGAGCACCTTCCAGGTCTCCTCACGGTACGCGCCGATCAGGACGAGCTGCTCACCCTCAGCCGACACCAGCAACGGGACGTCACCCGGGTCCATGTCCGGGATCGCTTTGACGGCCTCCGATTCCTCCCAGCCGTGCAGCTGCGAGAGGTGGCGGACCTGTCGGACGTTGCCGATGTGGACCAGCCAGGACATGCGGCTCGTGTCGAACTTCGGTGGTGGCATCTCGTGCGCGCCGTGGATCGACTTGATCGCCCGCACGAACGGAAGGTGCCTGTGCGAGAACGTCGCGACCAGCCAGGTGCCGTCGAGCGTCACGACACCGCGCGCTTTCTCGCCGGAGGTCGGTCGGTCGTTCGACGGGACGAACCCGATGTCGGGCCGGTTACCGAACGGGCGACGCGCCGTCGGCCGTTGCGCGAAGAACGGTAGGTGCTGATCGCTCACAGCTCGGCGTCGATGCCGGGGTCGATGTGTGCATGGCGGACCTCGTCGTGCTTCACCAGCATGATCGACTGGCCTTTCCACGAGATGGCCGACACACCGAAGTCGGAGTCGATGAACTCGTCGAAGAACAGGGCGAGACGTTCGGCCTTCGCGTCGCCGTGCTCGTCGACCAGTGCCTTACCATCGACCGGTCCCGGTTGGCTCGCCACGAACACGTCGACACTCATGGAGCAGACTGTACGTCATCGTGCGACAAGGCGTTGCGGAAGTCGTCGATGCCGGTGCGCCACGCGATGGCGTTCGTGCCGTTCGGGTCGTACGCAGACGGGAGTTCGACCGACAGCCCGTCGAGCGATCCGGCGATCACAGTCTCGAAGAACCGGCACAGCTTGTCGAGGTCGGACCAGTTGAGCGTGTGCAGCTCGCCGTCGGCACCGTACGTGTAGATGTGTTCCGGGTCGACGTTCGACGACCCGTCGTTCGGGTACGCGTCCAGGAACTCACGCACTCGTCGGGCGGCATCAGTAGTCATAGTCATCGTCCTCGTCGGTTTGGGAGCACTGGCCGTTGAGGCAAGCGCCGTCATCATCGGAGCATTCTTCGCACACGAACTCGTCGCACTCCGGGCATCGGGTGTCGATCAGGTCTTCGCCGTGCACGACCTCGCCGCCGATCATGTACCCGGCCGGGGCGGAGCAGTTCTGATTGACGACGCAGCATGTGCCTTCGGTCTCGCGGCCGTCCTCGTCGACGGCGGCTACGACCTCGGTCTCGTCGAGGGCTTCACGCAGAGTCCACAACGCAACGTCTGCGTTGTGTTCGAGGAGTTCGTCGAGGTTGACCATCCCGATGCGTTCCATGACCCGCAGCATCTGCGTGGACCGTTCGGCTCGTAGCAGCACCAGAGCAGCACCGGCGCACTCGACCGACTTCGAGTAGTCGACGCCGTCGTCGGTGTCGAGTTCGTCGTAGTCGTCGCCTTGATCAGCGCCGCTGAGGGTCTCATGGCACGGGAACGTCGAGTCGGCGAGCATGTCGCGCATGATCCCGGCGCGCCGCCCGGGACGCAGGTAGTCGTCGTCGCCCTTGAACTTCACGCGCCACGGGCACTTCGCGCACGGTGTCGATGTGACAGCTTTCTTCGCAGTCATCGGGTCACCAGCGTCCTTTCCGGGTTCCAGAGTTCGACCCAAATGCGATGCTCGTCGGCCCAGTCGTAGAACGCGTCCCAGATGATGTCGAAGTCGTCCTCGGTCTGGACGTCGGACATCTCGTCGACGATCCACCAGAGATCCTCGTCGAAGTCGTCGCGCCCGTGATCCTCGACGTACCGGCTGAGCATCTTGATGCGGCCGACGATCAGGTCGCGCCGGTTGTACGGCGGGCCGGGCAACGCAACTTCCTTCGCGGTTGGCGCGAACGGCATGTTGTCGTTCTTCCAGATGTCGGCCAGGTTGAGTAGCGAGTACCAGGGACGGTTCATGCCGGGACCAGCATTTCGAGTTGGGCGGCGGAGAGCCGGAACGATGAGAAGGGGCTGCCAGCGGGCGGAGCACCGAGGAGAACCCGGGCGGCCTTGACGGTGGCCTTTGCGAGCAGCTCCCGGCGGCGCTCGTCTTCCCACACCCGGTTGATGCAGGTGTCGCAGTAGAACTCGTCTCGGTAGCCCCGGCCGTGGCCGTTGGCGCAGACCAGCTTGCCGCAACCGTCGCAGGGCGACTCGGCGGCGGGCCGGGTGCAGCGGGCGGCGGAGCACACCGGCAGGGGTGCGCCGTCGGCGTCGAGTTCGACCATCTTGACCCGTTCGAGGGTGGTGGTCTTGCCGTAGTCGACGCTGTCGTCGTGGGAGCGGACCTTGCCGACCATCTTGACCTTGTCGCCGGTCGCCCAGCCGAACACGGTGTTGCCGGAACCGTACGTCGTGACCCGGTCGCCGTCGGCGGTCAGGATCGTGACCCGAGCCTTCGAGCCGTACGTGCCTTCGTAGACGTTGTAGAAGACGACTTCGCCGGTGACCTCGATCTTGCCGTCGACCTCGCCGACGAACCCGCCGAGCACCCGTGCCTCAGCGTCAGCCTTGCGCTTCGCGTCACGCTCGGCGACCAGGCCGATGTGGCGGTCGTGGGAGAACGGGAGAGCGGCGAGGATCCCGGCGTGGCGTGAACCGACCTCGACCGGGTTGCCGCCAAGGGCGACGCTCGCAGAGCGGAGGAAGTCGGTGCCGGTGCCCTCAGCGAGCCAGGCGGCGATCGCTGCGGCCTTGACCCGGCCCCGGTCCATGTCGATCTCATTGGCGAGTTCGGCGGCGAGCGCACGGTCGGCCTTCGAGGCGGTCAGCCCGATGATCCCGATCGACGTGGTCAGTTCCCTCGTGGAGTTCGTGTCGGCGGAGCGGGCGAACCCGAAGTAGCGGGTCAGCTCGGCGGCGAGAGCGACGAACTCGACGGGGTCGAGCGACGGGCGGACGGTGGTCCCGAAGTCGTCGTCGTCGGAGACCGACGCAACGAACTCGGACAGCATCAGGATGGTGCGGGGGTCGACACCGAGGTACTCCAGGACGCAGCCGGTGCCGACGGCGATGGTGCGGCCGTCGTCGTGGAGGAACACGATCGTGTTGTTCCGGGTGCGCTTCGTGCCGCAGTGGTCGCAGACCGGGCCACGGGTGCGGAGTTCGTCGGAGATGGCGGGGGCGGTGTCTTCGTCGGTGTGGCCGGGGAAGCGGGCGACGAACGCCTCGTCAGGCGAGACGGTCCAGTCGAGGACCGCAACACCGGTCCAGCCGTCGGCCTTCGCCTCGAAACCCTTGACCGTGACGGTCTCCCATGCCGGGTACGTCGCCTTCGGGCCGGAGGTGAGTTCGTTGCCTTCGACCGGGTACTCGATGTGGACGACCGGGCCGAACTCGACGGTGGGGGCGGGCACGCCCATCTTCGCGAGGCGCTTCGTGAGGGCCTTCAACTTGCGGGCGATGCGCTCACCGAACGCCGTCGGGACTTCCTCGACGGTGGACTCAACTGGCTCGTACGTGATGGTGGGCATTTCGATCCTTCCTCGATCCGACAAGGTAAGTGTACCACGGTGTGCGACGTTTCCACCGTTTGGTGGTCGCGTGATCGTCAGGACGCAGCGACCGGACGGACCATCACTGACCCGGCCGGGCGGACCACGCGCAGCAGCCCGTTCGCGTGCTGCGTGCACACGATTTTGATCTCCTCGCGTGGTGTGCCCTGGTTGAGCGTGACGACCTTCGTTGCATCACGGGAGCACTTGTTCGGCGACCAGTAGCCGCCGCTGCGAAGTATCAGCGACTGGCAGCGCATCAGGCGTACACGCTCGCCGGTGCAGGACGCTCGAACCGGTCGACGCCGTCGGCGGTGTGGATGTTGACCGCCCCGTAGAACTTCACGTCGAAGTAGTCGATCATCGACTCTGAACCGTCGTGGTTGTACGACGACACGAGCGGATCGAGCACGGCCCGGACGGCCTTCGTCTCGGCGGTCGCCGTGTCGCACCAGCGGATCTCGTGACGCTCACCGGGGCTCAGCGACAGGTTCATCCAGTCACCGTCGAAGTAGTCGGGCGCAGGCACCTCGATCACTCGGGGCTCCGAACCGGCCCAGATGATCGCTGGTTCCATCAGCATCGTGGAGCGGGGCGACGTGGCGGTGACGTCGATCGCTCGCATCATGGAGCCGGTGCGGTAGCGGACGCTGAACTTCCAGTCGGCGGGGAGTTCCCCGGCCTTGACAAGCGTCTTGATCTTCGCACGGATGAGCGCGGCGTCTTCCTTGACGGGGCGATCCCCGTCGTAATTGTCACCGTAAGAGCGTTCGTACATGGTGGTCCTTCCTGGTTGATCCGACATGGTAAGTGTACCACGGTGTGCGACGTTTAGTCGTGGTTCGGGATCTTTCCGGACTCGAACATCTCGGCGATCATCTCACCGACCACCCGGCGGCACGCTTCGATCAGGGTGGTGCGGACGGTCGTCGGATCGTCGTCGGTGTAGAAACCGAGCACGAAGTCGAGTTCCTCGACGGTCAGCGTCGTCGGGACTGCCAGGTCCGTCGGGTGCTTCGAGCGTGAGACATCGCGCGCTTCGCAGGTCGACTCCTCGCGTGCGAATCGTTGCGCCCAACCGCGTGAAGCGTCGACGGCTTCGGTCAACGTGTCGAACACACCGCCCTCGTGCTCCCACACTGCGCCGTGGTCGCGACCGTGCAACGCAACGAACGCCTGGAACCGGCCGTCAGCGGCATCGACGAACCAGTCGTACCCGTCGACGGTGCCGTTCACGATCGAGTTAGTCACCCCGCTGCGGCCGGTCTCCGCTATGTCGATCGCGCAGTCTTCGCAGAACAAGAACTCGTCGGTGTCGACGAACCGGAACGTGTACGCCGAGCGGCACACTTCGTTCTCGTCGAGGTAGTAGCCGATGGGCTGAGGCAGGTCGCCGATGCGGAGCCCGGCGCAACTGCGGCCACGGTCGCAGAGCAGGTTGTCGACCTCGGTGCAAATCCGGCATTCGTTGGCGTCGTGCTGGTTGCACAGGGTCAGGTCGACCTCGATCATCTCGATCGCTGAGTTGGGGTTGGTCATCTGGTTTCCTTCCGTAGATCCGACACCACCAGTGTATCACGGTGTGCGACAGATCAGGTGCCGAATCCGCGTCGGGATCCGACCTCGTTGTTCCAGAACTTCGCCGAGCACGCCGGGCACAACGGACCGGACCGGCCGTTGGCGTCAGTCACGCCAACGCAGCGTGGTGTCATGCACACCCCTGACCACGGATCCCACCCGGACGGCGGTGTGAGGTGAGCGTTGCGTTCGACGACCCACTGGCACATCGCTAGGAGCCGCCACTGCGCGAGGGTGGATCGTTCGGCGCGCCGCCACACCTTCATGAAGAATCGCAGATGGTGTGAGCACAGTCGCAGGAAGTGGGCCGGTTCCTCGCAGTCACCGACGGCGCACCACACCGTGGCCGGGATCCGATGCTCGACGCGTGCGATCTCATCCCACAACGCCATCGGTGACGTATACATCGAGGCGAACAGTTCGTGAGCGTTCCAGACGTGCCGGTAGGAGATCAACCCGAGGTAGCCGGGCTGGACACGAATGTCGCCGGAGTGCACCAGACCCCGGATTGTTTGCGCGCTGACTCCGAACACAAGCGCGACTGTGCGGCAGCCGATCAGTTTCGGCGGCGCGATGACGATCGGATCAGGTGCCGCCGCCATCTTCGGCGTCGAGTTCCTCGCTGGTCATCAGCACCTCACGGGCCTTGTTCCCGGATGCCGGGCCGACGACGCCTTGCTGTTCGAGTGCGTCCATGATCGCACCTGCCTTTGCGAACCCGACCATCAGCTTGCGTTGAATCATCGACGTCGAACCCAACTGAGAGGTCACGACCAACACCTTCGCCTGACGCACCAGCGTGTCGAACTCGGCGATCGAGTCGCCCTGCGCGTTCGCGCTGAGCGGGTCGTCGCCTTCGTTGATCACCGGTTCGTGCTGGCGGTAGTCGCCGAGATCCGCCGACGTCTTGTAGGCGGGTGCGATGTCGTGCTTGCCGGTGTCGGCGTCGGCGTCTTCGCCGATCACGCCGTCCTCAGCGAGCTGCCCGAGGATGGTCTCGGCGTGGTCTTCGGTGATGTCGAGAGCGGCCGCTACGGACTTGACGGTGGCGTACCCGGCGTCGACGACGAACTCGGCGGCGCGTCGGACCTGCGCGTCGATGGCGTCAGCGAGGATCGCCGCGGTGTTGTCGTCGGTGACTTCGGTGCGGAGCAGTTCCGTGTACCAGTCGTCGAGGTGTTCGGAGAACTCGCGCATCTCACCTTCGACGTCGGCTTCCTCAGACTGCGGGACTTCTTCACCGGCGTTGCCTGTCGGCATGACGAGACCGGTGACGTTCACGTCGGACGGGCCTTCGATGCGGATGCGGGCGACGCCGACCGATCCGCCCAGATCGAAACGGATCACGGCCTTGTCCCACAGCCCGGACAGCTTCCCGAGTCGGAGGATGCCGTTCGCGCCGAACCCGATCGTGGCTGCCGGGGCCCACTTGTGACCCTGCCACAACGGCCGCCAGTTCGGGAACACCCCCTCGAAGATGGGGGTCTCGATGGACTCGTCGTACTTCTCGACGATCCGGAAATGCACCGTCGACGCAGCCAACCCTTCGAGAGTGTTGTGGTCGGAGCCGTCCTGTTCGCCGACAGCGAACTCCATCGTGGTTCGGGTGTCGTGGCCGTCGGCTTTCGTGAGTTGCTGCGCGTACTTCATGAGGCCGAGCACCCGATGGTCGAGGTCACGGCAGATCGCGACGTCGTCGGGGAGTTCCTCGATCAACGGTTCGGGGGCGTCGTCGTTGTCGGTGTTCGGCACCCACGCTTTCAGCAGAACGAACGTGTCGGTCGACAGCAACCGGATGCCGGTCTCGAACGTCTCGATCAGGGTGGTGCGGTACAGCACGGGGCGGCCGTCGTCTTCCGACTGCGCGAGAGCCACCGAGGCCCATGAGCGTGCAAGGTTCCAGGCGTTGAATTGGATCATGCGTCGGACCGTACCAGGTCATGCGACACCTAAGTTCGGGGCTGCCCCAGCACGTCTGCTGGGGCGGCCCCTACGATCGAGGACGCTTCCTCCAGTGAATCCCGGATCGGAACCGGTCCGTCCGGGTGGGGCCTAGTTTCGCGATACCACAACCCTCAATCGCAAGAGCACTGTATCACGCCGTGCGACACATCAGCGAGGCGGGCGGGTAATACCGCGTCGGATCTCGGCGAGCTGCGTCGAGATCCGACGGATGCGTTCGTCGTCGTGATCGGCGCACCAGTGCTTGCCCCACGGTGTACCGGCCGGTTCGTCACACCCGGCCGTCAGGCATACCCTCTTTGTGTTGGCGTACGAACGGCGATCGTCGGCGCTCAACGCCTCCCATTCCTCGCGTCTCATCGGGCATCGCCGTGTTTCATGTGGAACATCGTCTCATACGGTGCGACACTCTGCTGCTACGGTGCATCCGATGACGGCGAAGGCACCGCTCCCGGAGCAGGAGTGCGCGGGTTGCGGTGTGATGTTCGTACCGAAAACGAAGCGGCAACGGTTCCATACACCGAAGTGTCGGACGGTCACGAAGGCCGCAGCGAAAGCGAAAGCCGACGCCGAGCCGACGCCGCAAGCGAAAGTGATCCAGTGGGCGACGGCGCACGGCGCGCCGGTCCGCATGCTGATCGGGTGGGATCCTGCGAGCGGTGAGTGGGCCGACGGTTCGCCGATCGGGGACGTCCTCGCTGACATCGCTCGCGGGTCGCACCTGGTTATCACTGGCAGACGTCACGGGTTCCACGACATGACCTCGTTGTTGCTGCGTGGCGCAGAGTACGCGAACGCCTCGGAGGATCGCGCTCACATCCCGATCGAGGTGCTGCCTCTCGTTGACCTGTTCAGCCTCGTGAACTACCACGAGTCCGGAGCGGAGATCGAACTGTCGAACACCGTGTACGACGAAGCGTTGAAGAACGGCAAACTCGGTCTCGACTTCCTCGGTCGGCGCTGGCCTGCGCGTTGGCGTGAGCAGCAAGCCATCTCGTCGATCGACGAAGACGACATTCGCGAACAAGCCGTGACGGCGCTCATCGAAGACCCGGCCACCGCGATTCAGTTGGCGGCGATGGCTGCGAAGATCGAAGACGACATCGAGGCCAACGAACGCTCCAACGCCTAACCGGCAATGGCAACACAGCACGATCTCGCTCAGCGGGCCTGGAAGGCCATGCCGCACACGATGGGCCGACGCCTGTCGGAACGGACGTACAAGGCACCACAGCACGTCCAGTTCATCTCCTGGCTGCTGTACCTGTCCGCCACGTTGAAGAACCGGCGGCCGATCGTCCCACGGTTGGGGATCAGCTTGCCGCCTGGTTCGGGCAAGTCGGAGATCGTCGACTTCTACAACCCGATCTGGCTGCTGGAGCACGACGCGCGTCGCCGGATCATTCTGGCGTCCTACGCCGGGACGCTCGCTGAGGAGCAAGGCAAACGGGTCCGCAACCAGATCGAGATGGCACAGGACGTCCTGACGTGCCGGATCATGCAGGACTCGCGTGCCGCCGACCGGTGGCGGACGAGCAAGAACGGTGGCATGTGGACCGTCGGTGTCGGCGGTTCGATCACCGGTCGTCGCGCGTCGAACTTCCTCATAGACGACCCCCATAAGAACTTCGCTGAGGCCACGTCGGAGAAAAACCAGTTGGACGTGTGGAACTGGTACACGTCGACGGCGCGCACCCGTCTGCTTCCCGGGTCGGCGTTGATGGTGATCCAGACCCGGTGGGCGGAGATGGATCTGATCGGCCGGTTGCGGGCCCAGGACGAAGCGAAGAACCAGTGGTTGTTCGTGAAGCTGCCTGCGATCGCTGAGGAGAACGAGTCGACAAGGTCGGTGCTCGGCGATTTCTGGTGCGACCGGTTGGAGTCGATGGGTGTGCCGTTGTTCGAGTGGCGGCGCGGGGAAGGCGAGGCGCTCTGGCCGGAGTTGGAGCCGGGTGTTCCCTGGTTCGACGTCGAGGAGTACGAACAGATCCGCCATGAGGTCGGCGAGATGGTGTGGGCTGGGCTGTACCAGCAACGCCCGGCACCGCTCGAAGGCGAGATGTTCAAGCGGTCCGATTGGGTTCGGGTGGACGCGATGCCCGCCGGGCCGCACACGATGGTGCGGCGATGGGACTTGGCGGCGTCGGTCAAGGGTGACTGGACCGCGACCTGCCTCATGGCGTACCACCACGCCACCCGCATGCCGTACATCCTGGAGATGAACCGGGACCGGCTGACTGCGCCGGAAGTGAAGGCCTTTGTTCGCGACACCGCCGAGTACGACCGGGAACGGTTCGGGGATGTCGTGCACATCCGGATCGAACGTGAACCGGGCTCGTCCGGCAAGAACGTCGAGTCGGACTACCTGCTCGAAGTGCTGCCCGATTTCAACTCGGTGAAGTTCCTGTCGTCGTCGGGTGACAAGACGGTCCGGGCGTACCCGTTGTCGTCGCAGCAAGGCTCCATGCACGTCCACATCTGCCGTCGCGACGTCGGCGGGACGTTCGAGACACCGAACTGGTGGCAATGGCTGATCGAGGAAGCAGCAGCGTTCCCGAACGCGAAGCATGACGACCTCGTCGACGTCGCCTCGTTGGCATGGGTGGACCTCGTCGAGCTGGTACCGCGGTCAGGACGCGCCCGGGCGAAGACGACCGCTCGACGCCAGCTCGGGTTCTAGTCGACGGACTTGAAAGCGCGTGGCGTGGTCACTGCGACGATGCCGGTGTCGGCGAACACGTCGTTGATGTCGTACTCCGGTGAGATGCCGTTCGCTTTCATCTCGGCGATCTCCACGACCAGCTTGTCGAACGTGGCCGTCTCGTGGGCGGTCATCCTGCCCGGCGGGCGTTTCCCAGCGATGGCTGCCCCGTAGAGCACCTTCATTCGATTGTCTCCGATTGGTTTCCTCATACTTGACATTGTACCACCTTGTGCGACACCTGCGGCGGCTGCGAGGGCTTCATCTTGCAGGAACGACAGCGTCAACGTGGTCGGGATCGAAGGGACGCGCCCGAGGTACTTTTCCCAGGCAGCCCGGTCGTGCACGACGAGGTTGCCTTGACCGTCAGCGACCGCCGTCAGTACGGGAGCCTGTTTCACCCCGTTCAACTTCGGGAGGGTGGTGACCAACTGTGACCGGGCGGTTGTCTGTGAGGCGACGTCGAGGAACGCAGCATTCGCGCCGACGTGCCCGTCGCGCAGCACGGATTCCGGGACGCCGCGACCCGTCGTTTTCTGGCGCTCCAGAGCGCCTGCGACGGCCTGATCTATCTCGGTGGTGACGTACGCAACCTCGACTTCGTATCCTTCGCGTTGCAGGCGTTGGATCTCTTTGACGGCTTTCGGCCCGTCCTTGGACGTCTTGTCCATCAGGATGTTGGTCCCTCGTTCCAAGGCACCGGTGGTCAGCCGTTTCGCGAGGAACGAGGACTCCTCGTGAGCGATCGACGCCCACGCACCCGGATGGTCGTTGGCGAGCCCGTTGCCTTGTTTGCCTTCGTTTGACGGACCGGTGGTTTCCGGCAGGACCACCTTGAACTCGTCCGGGTTGATCGTCAGGGCACCTTCGGGTACGTCGATGAAACCCGCCTCGATTGCCGACGACTTGCCCGACGCTGCGCCGCCACCCATGACCACAGCTTTCTTGTTCGTCGACCGTGGGAACGGCTTGCCAGTTTTCTTGTCGGTCATGGCCGTGGCGATGATGTCGTCATGGACTGCTTGACGGGCCGGGGTCAGCTTGCCGTCACTGCCGATGTGAGGCAGCAGCGTCGACTCGATCTCGTCGGTTTCTGGCACCGGGTCGAAACCGGCTTGGAGTTCCGCTCTCGACGGCAACCGTTCGTTGGCCCCCAGCGATCGAAGCGCCCCGAGGACCGAACCGGAGTCGCCGACGATCTCACCGCCGGACGAACCGCCGCCACCCCAGCGGCCGCCACCGGCCGCACCAGCAGGCACACGAGGCTGATTCGGGTCGTAACGGAACTGGCGGACACTCATGGTCGGATCCTATTGCAGCGGCCGGTTACAGCAGTGACTGCTCGGGTGAGGCCCGGCCGAACGACAGTGTTGCGACGGCGCGTGGCCAGTCTGCGGGCATGCGCCAGATGTCGACGTCGAGCCCGGACGCTGCCAGGGTCGCCAACCACTTTTTCTGGTCCTCCTCGACGACGGTCTTTGCCTCTTTGATCTCCCGGAAGATGGTGATCTTGCGTGCCGGGTGGGAGAACACGAAATCGGGCCACCCTTTGTGACCGGACAGGGCGGTGAGGTGACGGCCGTTGGCCTGCTGCACGGTTCGGTCGTGCTTCACCCGCCACCCGTGCTGCTTGGCGAGCGACTCCAGCTTCGGGTACCAATCAGTCTCGCGCACGACGCTCCCGGGTCGACCGGCGTTTCATGGTCGGCGCGATGAGACCGGGTGCCGAGTCCAGCCGACCATCGGGCGGCCGACTGTCGGTTCATCGCCGGGCCGGTCACCGAGTTCGTCGGTCGGGACGTCAGCCCAACGGACCACGGGAGGGCCGAGACCTTCACCGGTGTCGGGATCCCAGTCGGCGAGAGTGTCGATCTTCAACGGTTGGAGGTCGAGCTGCACCCGGCCGGTGTCCATGTAGGTGTACGCCTCGCCGTCGAGGAGGACGATTTCCTGCTCGGTGCCGAAGTCGAGGACGAGATACCACTGCGACGGGAATCTGGCGTTGGGTTGCCATTCGAGGATGTCTTCGCGCCACACCTCAGCGGTTCGGATGGATCCTTCCGGGGATCGGAACGTCAGGTTGATGGCCGGGGACTGGATGCGTTCCGCCCGGGTTGGTTCGTGATGTCCGGGGAGCATCCGGTCAGTGTGTCACATGGTGCGACACTCAGCGTTGTGATGTCCAAGCCTCGACGAGACGTTCGACGTGCGCCGCTGCGAGCACGGTTGGTTCGCCGAGATGTTCAACGGTGAGTTCCCAGCCGATCGGTTCGTCGTTGCGGCGGTACTCGGTAAGGGTCACGTCCAGCCCTGACCGGTACGCCCACTCGATGCCGTCGAACCACATGACGCAGGCGTCTTCGGACTCGAAACTGAGCCGGGCGCGCATGGCGTAGAGGTCGGTCGGGATGATCGACCGGCGTCGTCGGTAGTCGTCGGCGTCAGCGTTCAGTTCCCAACGGAGTGCTTCGAGGGCTTCGGTCTGGTCGGTGTCGTCGACGATGATCAGGTCGACGTTGTCGTCGACTGCGGCTTCGATGATGCCGCAGGCGTCGGCAGGTCCGCCGTCGAGCACGAGCGGGATGGCACGCGGCGAGTTGTACCAGATGCCGTCGATCATCAACACCGGGCACGCTGCGAGGGTGTCGCAGTCCCACACCCGCAGGTACGCGATGTCAACGGTGAGGTGCGGCAGCAGGTGAGCGACGCGTCGACGTGACTGTTCGGACCATTCCCACCGGTGGTACACCGACGGTGCGCGCAGGGTCATCGACGCCCACTCGTATCGGTCGCTCACGAAGCGGACGGCTTCCACCTTCATTGACCGAAAGTGTGCCACAGACGCGCAACGGCCGAGACTCCCCTGGAGGAATCTCGGCCTGCGCCACCGGCCGGGCAATGGTCGGATCGCCGTAACCGGTGGACCGGAAGGAACCGGACTAAGCCCACTGTACCCGATGGTGCGACACAGACCTACCCGGCCTGCGACAGCGGAGGCACAGCTCGCAGGTGCCGGGACGCGCGCGCTTGTCTGAGCTGGAGCGGTGTCTGCCCGGACGCCGCCAGGATGTTGTCGACGAGAGATCGCGCACCGGGCTTCGCAGCGAACCAGGGTCGAGCGTCGGCAACATCGACGACAGGGCATCCCTGCTGCAATAGCCACGGCGCAACGCCGATAGCACGCAGCGTCGACGCTCCCTGCGGGCATGCCATCGCGTGGTGTCTTCCAGCACAGAGCGCACAGATCATGCTGGTGACTGGGCTTCCTTGATCGCCCAGGTCGGCAGATCACCCAGAGGTACGGTCTGCCCGGCAAGCGAGTGTGTGCAGTCGCTGAGGAACTCGAACACACCGGCACGCAGGAACGAGTGGCACACGGTGTCGTCGGTGCGGGTGAGGATCGACGGTGAAAGCGTCGGCGCGTCGAGGTTGCCGTCCCATTCCCACGAAGGTGTCTTGACCGCCGAGTTGACCGGCAGCATGTGGATGCCGTCGCCGCCGCGTTCGGCGCACCCAGGGCAGCAGAACATCAACGCCTCGTAGTGCACGCCGTGATCGGCGACGAAACGGATACACGACTTCGGGTTGATCATGTGGTTCTCCAGACGCACTCGGTGCCGATGTCCTCGATCGCGCCGGTCTCGACGCCCTGGCATCGCTCGACGCACGGATCCGGGACGCCGCAGAGTACACACGGGTGACGGGCTTCGCGTGGCGCAGCTGTCTCAACGTCGAAGTCGAGGTAGTCGCCGCGTCGCAGCCACGTCGACGGGTGCGGGATGTACCGCTGCCACTGGTCGTCACCCTGGTGCTCGCGCCGTGTCCGTTCTGCGATGTCGGCCGACGCACCGACGAGGACGTCGACGTTCGGGAGATGCCCGAGCATCACACGCCACGCAGTGACAGCGTCCAGCTTCGCGAGTTTCCGCGGCCATGACTTCCACCACTCGTCGAAGTCGTCGACGCGTTCGAGCGGTGTGAGCGGTTCGGGTGGCTGAGATCGACGCGCCTTGCGGCCCCCGCTCTTTGCGGGGGTTTGGGGGTTTTCTCTCTGTTGTTCTCTCTGTTCTTCTATGTGGTCGTGTGACGACCGGTTACTGGTCGTGTGACGACCAGTAACTGGTCGTGTGACGACTGGTCGTGTGGCGACCAGTGGAGAACCTGTGGGGATTGTGGATATGTCAGACGGGGTTTCCCACACGGCGAAATCGAACTCGATCACCCACCGCTTGCCCGGTTCGTCGCGACTCAGAACGACCATGCCAACGGCGACGAGATGGGCGATGGCCTTCGACACGGTCGACGCCGCGATCCCTGTCCGCTCGGCGATCATGTTGCGCGACACGTACGCCTCGCGCCAGTTGTCGGCGTGTGAGGCCAACCACCCGGCGACGCGTAGCTCGAACGGGTTGAGTGTCTGATCCTCCCACCGCCAGTTCGGGACGACGGTGTGTCCCTGCCGTTTGTTCTTCGATCGGATCCCGGTCACGATCGGGTTTGCACGTCTGGAGCACACGCGTGTAGTTTCATTTCCACTTCCTGTTTGGAGACGGGTTCGGATTGAACGGGGCACGATTGACGTCGTGTCCCGTTCACGTTTTCGGTCGCTTACCATCCCACACGGAACGACATCCTCACAACTTCCGGTTTCGTTGTCCGACAGCGTGGTACGTTCGTGCGATGGGAACCCGACAGATTCACCCGAAGTGGGTAGAAATCGAAGCGATCACCATGCCCGACGGGAAGCGCGCGTCGATCATGCGGTTCCCGACATCCACCGACGAGCACGTCGAAATCGTCATGTCCCTCGCGACGCTCGGCAAGCTCACGGCCGAAGCCGACGCCATTCGCGAGACCGCAATGGCATGGGGATGACCGCCAGCCAGCGCTTCGGTAAGTGGCTCGTGTTCACGCGCCCTGACGGCCAATTCGACCATGCCCGCCACGACGACACGTCTGTCTTCATTGCGTGGACACTCGACGACTTCGTCGTGGCCGACCCGGATGCGGCCGCAGAGTACGATCTCCTCACCGAATCCGCTGACGCGCCATGACCCACACGTTCCAGAGCATTATCGACATCGTGAGGCAGTCACCGGCGGGCCAGATCCAACCAGCGTCACCACCCAACCGTCAACTTTCACGAACGGAGACCAACATGATCATCCAAGTCCACGGGCAAAGCCAGGACAAGCCCACACTGATCGGTGAGCAGAACGGGGCCGACGCCATTCAGGTGTACGCCACCGGCCTCTACGAAGGTGTCGTGATGGGCGAGCTTCGATGGGTGACCGGCACCGGCGTCGAGGCAGGCCTCGAATGCGGTGTCATCGTCGAAGTCGAGTCAATGACCGACGATTCGCGTGAACACGTCGACGCCGCCGCCGAGCATGACCGGGCAGCAGCACAGGACCACATCACCGAACCTGTCTCCGGTGCCTTCGAGCAGCGCTCACCGCTGCCGGAAGTGACCGACGTCGACCGGTCCCTCGCTGGCATGTCGAAATCCGAACTCGCCGACATCGCCCGCACCGTCGAACTTCCCGGCCGGTCGGCGATGGACAAGTCGGAGCTGTACGAACACCTCCGCCAGCACCCCGAAGTCGGTGCTCACCTCACCTGACCCGCTCATGGATCTGGTTCTCGTGGCGTTGGATCGCTGCCCGACGTGCGGGAACCAGATCGTGGAAACCGTATGGGCCGAACCGGCCCTGTTCTTCCACGGCGGCTACGGCGCTACCACAGAGTTCCGGGTTCGTCGATGCCCGGCGTGTCGGTGGTCTCTGCCACGAGACGAAGCGACGACGAACCCCCGGTCGGGGCTCCGCACCACGCGCAACGTCCCGACGGGGCCAGCGAATGCGAGCAGTTCGGTTCGCCCTTCGGGGCGTGACCGGCGCAGTAGCTGACACCCATCGCGTACACTGTCGCCTCTTGCGTGCACCGGGCCTTGCTGTCCGACACCCAACCGCAGATCACTCAGCGGCCCGGCGCGCCTCGTCCTCAGCAGCAGCGACGACACTGGCGGCGAGCATCACCCGGTGAACCTCAAGGATCTCACCGATCGCGTTGTTCAGCTCGACCCTCGACGGTGACTCCACTCGACGGATCGTGGCCTGCGGCACACGGAACGACGTCGTCGACTCCGGTTGCGTGTCGTCGGGTTGCGGCTCCACGTTGAACGACACCTCGTACAACGACGGCCACCGACCCTCCTGCGCCATCGTCAGCTGCGACGCGTACATCAACGCCTCACCCCGCTCCGACGTCACATACACCGACTCGGGATCCGAGTTCAGCAACGGCCTTCGACCGGTCACCGACGGCGGCAGGATCAGATCACCACGCTTCCATCCGGACGGACCGGCATGCCACCACCGCAACGGGGACTGCAACCACCAGGGCATCGCGTTCGTGCCGTCGGTTCGTTCCATGAACACACCCATGACCTCACGGACGGCGTCGCGTGGATCGGTCCCAGCGACGAACTTGCCGGTCACCCGATCATGAGCGAACGGTGCCGTTCGCTTCGGTTCCGTCAGCTCGATGAACGACTCGCTGTCCTGGCCGTCAGGCTGGTCGCTCATCACAGCTTCACCTTGAAGTTGCGGCCGGAGCCTTGCGTCCCGTTCGGGATCCACGACACACCGAACAGGACGTCCCCCTCGACGAGTTCGAGGTCCATCTCCGTCTCGACGCCTTCCTCAGTCCAGAACCACACACCGACCTGGTCGCGCTCGAACTCCCACGGCCAGCCCTTCGACTCGTCGACGATGGAGAACTCGACGTCCCCATCAGGAAGCGGCTTCGACACCATGCGTTGCAGATGCCCGGCCTTGACCCGGGCGTCGATCCACGCCCGCAGTTTCTTCATGTCGACTTGCGGTCGCATCTCCACCGCGGAAGGGTGAACCTTGCTCAACCATTCAGCGACGTCAGCGTCGGTCTTGTCGATCGTGACGACAACCGGACGCGACGTGATGTCACCGTTCGGTACCCGGTGCCCGAGTTCACCGAACCCGAGGAACGCCTGCACCGCGAAGTCCTCGACGCTGGACCTCAGCCGGGAGATCCGGCGTTCGGTCGGCCCGACCGCTTCGGCCCGACGCCGATTCAATCGGGACAGCTCAGCGTTGTGGAGAGCGTCGTAGGCGTCCACAGTGTGCTGCAACCGGTACCAACGGCCAAGGATGCCGTTCACGCGCTCCAGAGACGTCAGCGGGGGCCGTGGGGGCCGATCCGGGGCAGGTTCCGGGGCGTCGGCGTCGGCATGCGGGGGGATCTCGTCGATCATGTTCGGATGAGCGGTCATCTTCACAGTGTCGCACACGGTCCGACAGTCTTAGGCGGCGACCATGCGGATCATGCCACCGCAATTCTTTGCTGCTTTCGCTGCGTCACCCGGATCGTTGTGCGGGCTGCCGACCTGGACGCCGTCGACGAACACCGCGAACGCCGCCGCGACGTTCGAGGTCTCTGCCCGAGTCCGGATCTGCGAACCCGGATGGACGTCACGTAGCTGCTCGGCTTCGACCCGGTCGGTCACGGACGCGACAACGACACCGTCCGACGCAATGTCGTACACGGTGGTGTTGACCTGCACGGTGGTGGCCCGACTGGCCGACCTGGTCCTGTCGCCTCAACCCATCGTCACTCCCCGAGGCGGCGCTGCATGTCGGCGATCGTGATTTCGTGGAGGTCGATCGTCTTTTCGCACGCACGAATCCGCGTGTCCGATTCGCGTTCGTACTTCAACAACTCGCGCCCTGCGGCGCTGATCTTGTCGTCCTTTGCGATCGCTTCCTTTTCGAGGTCGTCGATGCGGAGTCTCAGCTTGTTGTTCTCGTCGATGTAGAAGTTCGTGAACTCCCGCTGAAACTTGATCATCCACCGGACGATGAAGATGAGCCCGATGACACCGGACGTCGCCAGGAGGCCGACCGCCGGGAGGTTGACGTCGGTGATCGTGTCTGTCAGCGAGTTGTCGACCTGACCGATCAGCCATTCGAGTGAGGCGATCACCTGGGGCCCCAGACCTGCACATCTGCCGCCCGGCGCGAGATGGCGACCAGGTTCAAGAACCCGAAGACGAGCGCCGTGGCTGCGATCAGCACCCATATCGACGAAACGGTGGCCTGCTCACGAGCGTCGTACACCTCAGCGCCGAACATGGCGATCTCGACCGCTCGCATTACGAGCCCGACGGAGAGCAGGGCCGAGCACCAGATCGTGACTCGACCCGACCACGGATGCGTCAACCACACGAGCGCGACGATACCGAGCACTACGAACGGGACCGCTTTCATCGGGTCGTTCAGCAGGATCTCGTTGGCGACCACAGCGTTCCAGAACATGACCGCAGCCAGGAGAGCCAGCCACACTCTGAGCGCCAGACTGACCCGCTTCAACGGGTGATGCGACGGCAACTGCGAATTGTGTGTGACCTCGTGAACCTTGCTCATCACTCGTCGTTCGTCGGTTCGACCAGGCAGGTCGCAACCGCCTGTTCGCGTTCTGTGGCGGCGGCTTCAAGCACGACGGTCAGGTCGACCAGTTCTGCGGCCACCTGTTCGAGCGACTCGGCGCGTGACAGCAGGATGAGCCCTTCGGCGATCTTGGCTTGCAGCCGACCCTGTGCAATGGCGTGCTCGTTGACCACGATGGATCGGCAGGTCAGCTCGGTCCGAAGGGCAGCGTTTTCGACGCTTGCGTTGTCAGCATCTTTCTGCGCCGATGAGGCAAGACCGACTACCAGAGTGAACGACAGCACCATGACCAGGACCACCACAGCCAGTGACGCAGTAGCAAGCGACAGCGATCGTTGCGACAATCTGCGGACCGACTCGTTCTCAGCCAGTTGCTCGGACGTTTGCAGCTGGTCGCCCATGACGGCATGCTACTGCTCGACGGACGCGCGAGGTGGTCATGGGCCTGATTGTCAGCCCTCGAAGAACCAGAGTCTGGCGTCCTGGTTTGACGTTGTACCGATGGTGAATAGTTGGATCGGGAACGTCAGGGACGCATGGAAGAAGTTGGACCCGGCCCCTCCGCCACGAGACCAAGACTGGAATGCCGGAGCGCTGTTGATCCCGCCGCCACCGCCGCCGTTCACGCCACCGCCGCCTCCTGCACCCCCGGCAGGACGTTGCGCGAAGCTACCGGCGCTATTGACGTTGCGGCCGTTGCCGCCCAAGTATGACGATCCGGCCGATCCACCCGTCCCGCCAGCGCCGAGAGGGCCGCCATTCAAGGTGGTGCCACCTCCGCCGTCGGACGGAGCATTCGTCCCGGCGTTGCCACCGTTGAGGGTTCCCGGCTGGTAGTAGGGGCCCGCTACGCCTGCGCCGTTGCCGTTTGTTTGGAACGATGAAGTAGTGCCGTTCCAAAACGAACCGCGTCCGCCGCCGCCGCCGAGCACGGCCATCAACGTCCCGTTCCTGTGGATCCGGCACGAGCCGGACCCGCCCATGCCTCGCTTGTCTGGGATCGAATCGACGAACGTGTTGAGACCGCCACGTCCGCCGTCAGGGTACCCACCGAACCCGCCGAGATCGCCGGGCAGTCCGACGCCGCCGACGGTGACCTCGATGAGATCCCCACCGACGACCGGGATGTCGAAATAGGCGGGGTACCGAATGAAGAACCCGGCCCCGAGAGCCCGGACTCGCAGCCTGGTAATGGCATGCGGGGCGGGGCGCGTCGGCACGGTGAAGCTGTAATCACCGGCGGTGTCCAAGTACCGAAGCAACGGTTGCGGCGCGAACTTCTGGCCTGGAGGGACGAAGTACGTCTGCCAGTCGCGTAGGTCTTGACCGTCGGGCATCCCACGGAACACGGCAAGAGCACCGCAGCCGTACACGTACTCGTCGGTCCCGGCGGCCGGTGCGGATGTTCGTCGTTGCTCACCCATGAACGCGGAGACGTTGAACGATGGCACCGATGCGTTGATGAGCCCTGCGTTCATATTGACAACCGACGCCGACGACACGCGAGGACCGAAACCAGGAACGGTCGGGAAGAAGCTGATGTTGCCGTTCGCCGCTCCGACTTGCATCACCCCGTTGATCCACAGATAGATCAACTTCCAGTTCAGGTCGTAGTGAACGACCATCAAACCGGGTTGCAGCTCGGTGCCGATGCGGGTGCCGTCAGCGCGTGGCTGGGCGAAATCCCACGGGCCCATCGGCGTCACCGGGCCGTTCCTGTACACGGAAGGACCAATATTCGGCTCAATCTGGAGGGATGAAACTCCAGTTATTGTCGACCAGGAAGCCTGATGTTGGCCATCCATATTCGGGATGCGATAGGTGAACCCGGCCTCGGGTGCGCGCAGATTCACGACGGCCATCAGAGTCCAGCCGCCAGCAGCGTTGTTCCCGCCGAGCTGCGCCCACGTTCTCACCAGCTGGTTGCCGAGAAACCTGAAACTGTTATTCGTGACGGTGTCGCCGCGGAAATATTCCCCTGCGCTGCCGCCATTCTGGAGGATCGGGGTCATGACAAGTCCTGGGCCGAGCGAACCCTCGTTGACGAGAGTGTTCGGCATCCCTGTCCACTTGCGGCTGTCGAATAGCAGCAGCGGTGTGGCGTCGAGCGGGCGCGTCGCCGCCGGGGCGGTCGTGAACTGCGCGTACTGTCCAGCGGGCACTCAACCACCCGGCCCCTCGAACGGTGGTCCGGGACAGTAGCGCAGCATGATGTTCAACCCGATCGAGTCCTCTGATGCGTCTTCGCTGACACGGACCCAAATTACGTCGTAGGCGACCACCGGGATCGAAACCAGTTCCGCCTGATAAGTGCCGAACATCAACTCCGACGTCCACAGCACCACCTCGAACGGAACGTGACCGCGCATGATCTGAATCCGGACGCCGCCGGAACTTGGTGGCTGAACCACGGTGCGGACGACCTCACGAACCGTCTCGGCATCCACCGGCGAGTAGATGACCGAGCGCAGCAGTGCCGACGGCGGAGAGAAGATCACGCCAGGGAAACTGAACGGCGGCATCTCGCACACGCCAGCGCTTTGCCGCCTGACGCGTGTCGGAGTGCGAGTCGCCGACGGATCGAAGACCGGTGCGTGGGCCGGGGAGAACACACTGGCTTTGCCGCTGGTCATGACGAGGTCGCCGACTTTCCTTCGTTCCACGAGAGCCGTGAAATCCGTTGTTTCGTGTCGCCGGTCAGTACCCGGCCGAGCCCGGAGAGAAGCTCGTAGTCCTCGCGTTGGCGTTGCTGCAATCGGGCTTCGAGTTCCAACGCGATTTCTGGGCGGCCGAGTTCGTTCTGGTTGACGGTGATGGACTGCACCTGTTTCCATGCCAGGTTTCCGTCAGCGTCGACGACACGCACGTTCTGGCCGGGACCGTACGCCCAGTACGGGCTGTCAGCATCACCGAGTGGGTCGATCTCGCACACGATCGCATGCAACGGGGTGGCGTTCTCGACGAGCATCGCGTTGGCTTGCTGCAACGCGTTCTCGATGGTCGGCGCGTCGACGGTCATGAACCCTTCGTACACCCCCCACAACGCCTGCGACGCTACGTCTTGGATCTCGAAGTACCCGTACGTCCATTTCACCAGGTACTTGTTGATGACGTCGATCTGAGGGACGAAGTCTTGCGACCGGAGGTTCTGCGTGGCAGGGTTCCCGGTTGCCTGATAGGTGACGCCACTGTCGGTCGCGATCGCTCGCTGGTTGAACACTTGGATGACCTGCCCACCCGGCTTCACACGCCAGTCGATCCAGCCTTGGTCGACGAGACCTTTGAGGATGTCCATGACGGACCCACCGATCGGCACAGAGAAACCGGGCACGTTCGGCCACGGGTTGCCGAGCGAATCGTTCACTGCGGTGAAGTCGTACACGAACCCGGTGACGACCCCACGGGCCTGCGCTTCGCTGATCGCGTCGATGAGGATCTGGCCTGGTGTCCATCCTGGTTCCTGACCGGGGTACGCCAACGACGACCACGACGAATCGGTCACCACGATGTTGCCGCCCTCGTCAGGTGGGATCGGTTTGCCGTCGTTGTCGAGGCGGACAGCCGCCATCAGGAACCCGGCCGGGTTCAGGTACTGCGACGGCCACTCAGAGTTGATGCAGATCGCAGCGAGGTAGTACGTCCCCGGCGGCAGCAGCATGTCGACCTGCTTGTACTCCTGCCAGCAGTGCATGTTGACCAGCTCACCGACGATCGGCGTGCCGTCGAGATACAGCGTGTAGTAGTTGTCGCCGGTCACGAAGAACCCGACGTTCGTTTCGCTCGTCAACGTGAACTCGCGCCGGAAGTACGAGGTTCCCACCTCGAACGTGTCATCCTGCGACCAGATCCAGTACGCATCGTCGATAGGCCACCCGATCGGGGCCGGGACCAGCACCGACTCAATGATTTCCTCGATCCCGAACGCTGTCGACGTGTACTCCACGATTGACGCCCGGGTCGGGTTGATGACGTTCGCTTTCCAGGTTTGGACCGCCGGTGCCCACCCGGCGAAGTTCGGGTAGTCGATCGACGCGAACGAGTACAGGCGATGCTGCGCGTTGACCGGGTTCACCGGACCCTTCGGTGGATAGATTTTCGCGTTCTCCAGACGCGACGACCGGCCCCGCCCGGCGACGTCGAGGCGTTGCGCTGCTTCCTCGCCCTCGGAATGCAACACGATGCGCGGCTTCGCGAGGATCGCCCAGGTGTACACGACCTCACCGAACATGTAGCACCACACCTCGGTGCCGGGCTTGACCAGAGCGACGTCGGGGTCGTCGAGCTGCAACTGGAGGGCCCCGGATCCGACATCGTTGAACACGTCCTGGAATCGCGCCCCTTGCTGCGTGGTCAGGTCCGACAGTTTCACTGCCGGGGTGGCATCGGTCCCGATCGTCCACAGCTCGGCGTACATGCCTGGCTCGAACTCGTCGACCCACGGCGGCACCGGCTCCGGTGGCACCGGCGGCGCTGGACCGGGTGGGGGCGGAACCCACGGCACCGGCGGCGGGATGATCGCAACCAGTTGAATGCTCGGCCCGACGACCGGTGTGCGCGCGTCGAACGATGCCAGGTCGATGAACTTGGTCTGCGGGCCACCGAGAGCGACGCTCTGCGGGCCGATGACAGGCGTCGCGCCGTCGAAGGTGCCGACGTCGATCCACTGCTCTGAGCCCAGAAAGAGCAGAATCGGCATGTCGTCAGACTACGCAGTGCACCGACACGCACCGATGACCGGGTCTTCGACCAGCATCGGATCCGATTCGGGGTCGGCGCGCAGGAACACCTGGTCGTACAGCAGCTCGGCGTCGGGTTCCATCTTCGCCCAGTGCCCGCCGTACCACTCGCCAGGGTCACGATCGAGATCCGCTGCCGCGCCGCGGCGCACCTTCGCCAGGAACTGCTCGCGTGACCGGTTCGGGAAGTGGTGGATGACGACCCCGTCGACAAGCCGTCCGTCGTCGTGCCCGATCCGGTGGTTCCCGAACGCGATGGTCATGTCGCGCTTGCTCGATCCGAACACCTTGCCCGACGGCGACGAACTCGCGCTACGCCACCTGAGCCGCTCAACCGGGGCAAGCGCCGGGTCGTCGAGCACGGTCGGCACACGATCGAACACCGGCACCCGATGCACCCCCGACCGCCGCTCCCAGTCGGCGAGCCCGACCCACAGTTCGTCGGCATCGAACGGCACCACGAAGTCAGCGCCAGCGTCGATCGCCATCCGTGCAAGGCGCGTCATGATCCTCGACTGGTGGAACCCGGGCTCCGGGTCGTCGATCACGATGACCGGTAGTCCCGCCAGGATGTCCCGTGTGCCGTCGGAGGACATCTGGTCGGCAATGATGACCATGTCGACCTGTGCGGCCATGTGAGCGACCGTGGAGGCGATGACGTCAGCCTCGTTCTTCACCCACGAGAAAGCGACGATCATCCCCAGTCGAGGTCGACTTCGATAGAGATTCCGAAGTCGACCGTTGGGATCGCTTCCCGGCAGATGAGTGACACGAAGCCGATCTGTTGCGACGCTGAACTCGAAGGGGAAACAATGGGAATGTCGAGGCCGGTGATCTGCCCGTAAAAGCGTGCCGGTGGTCCGGCCACGTATTGGATCAGCTTGTGCTGGTCAGATGTCGGCACCTTGCGGAACTCGAAGTGCTCCACGACATTGCTGACACTCGCGCCAGTCCAGACCGTGTTGTCTGCGCCAGGCGACCAGAAATCGCCGCTCACCAGCAGTAGGTCCAGATCGCCGAACAGGACACTGTTCGGGTAGATCCTGATGGACCTGACGTGAGCCACTTTCCCGTTGTCGCTGTTGCTGTCGCGTGAAGGGACGATGCCGACCTTGTTGCCGATGAACTCCCCGACTGCGTACGGAGGAGCAGTCGGCTCGAAGTATCCGCTCCAGGTTTCCAATGACTGGACGACCTTGGTAATGGTGTGCTGAACGGGATCTTGCGCCAAGATCAGTCGAGCCCAGGATGTGTTCGCGATCGACACGGCCGAGCCGTACAACATCAAGCGGCACGCAACGGCACCGTTGGTCGGGATGAGGAACACGTCGCCACCATCAGTCCCGGTCTGGCCGTCCACCCCGGACACCTTGAAGCCGTCGTTGTGCTCGTAATCATTCACAACGCTTCGCACCCCCGACTGAGTCCGAAGGGGCTGCAAACGCTCCCAGTCGGCCGCATACCAGCGGCCCCCAGCGAAGTATTGGAGGCTCACCCGCAGCTGATCGGTCAGGTCTCCGTTGATGTCGACCAGGACGTGCGATTCCATGCCGTTCAGCGCAATGACGGTCGGCGTGTCCGAAAACAGGGTGATCCCGGTGGCTGCCTGCAACCGGGTGTTCAGGTTGCGGGCGGTCTGGTGGAACAGGTCGTCCGCACCTTGAGTGACGTAGTCACCGGCGACCTTGCGGGGGATCGCCGCAGCGTCTCTGATCTCGATGTTCTCGAAGTTCGTCATGGTGTGGTTCTCCTCAGATCCGGAACATCTTGGTCGACCCGTTGGACCAACGCACGGTCACGGCACCGCCGTCAGTCGCGACGGAGATCATCACTGCGGCGGCCGTCGTGTCGTAGAAGATCACGACCCTCGACGTGGCGGCGCTGCCGGTCCACTGGTAGACGACGATCGAGCTGATGGTGTCACCGATGAGTACGGCTGGGAAGGTGATGTCGTCGGCGTCGCACACACCGAGCACGTTCGTCTTGCCGGTCAGGTTGGCCGACACGGCAATCTCGGCGGCGGCGACGTCGTTGTAGAAGTCGTGGGCAGCGCTGTACACGTAGGTGTTGTCGAGCAGGGCGACACGCCAGTTCTGACCGGCCCAGTCGAGGCCCGCAGCTGCGAACGCCTGTCGCGACAGCGGGTACATCTCGTTGGCCATGTCAGCAGACTACGCGACGGTGCGACACCCGACAGGAATCAGGGAAGGAACCGACCGGCGGGCACCAGCATCGTCGTGCGGTACACAGCGAAACTGGCATCCTCGATCTCGTTGACTTGCGCCAACGGCTCGAACTTGACGTCGGCGCTGATGGTGCCACCCCACGGGAGGGTGAGCACAGCGTTCCGGGTGCCGCGCCCGGTGGCGACCGGCGAGAACGCGTTGTTCCACAGTTGCTGGACGTTGTTGTACAACCCCTGCCACCTGTCGGCGTAGGGCCCTCCGACCGAGTTGGCTTCACCGTTGACGTACAAGGTCATCTCGTACTCCGACTGGTCTACCCGGCCCGGGTAGGAACGCTGCCCGGACGCCGTCGGCAAGATCACGGTGTCGGTGCGGATCGCGAACTCCGCCCACAACGCCTGGTAGCCGGTCAGATCCCAGCCGGGACAATTCAACGGGAACGCGCCAATGTGCATTCGCCCGTAGCACCCGAACTCGTCCTCGCAGAACCCGGCCATCAGTCCCAGTCCTCGTCCCAGTCGTTCATCCCCATCGCCACGTCGGACAGCCTACGGATCACACGACGAGCGGCCGTGTTCGGGTTCTTCACGCCGTTCACCTCGATCTTGGCGACGTTCACGGACCGGGCCGCTGAGTCATGGGCGCGTGCACGAGCCGCCGCTGACGGCGTCCGACCGGCTTTCACGCCGCGCTCGACAGCACGCGCCATCGACGATTCGTCCATACCGGCACCGACGCCGCGTGGCATCACGTCGAGCCCGAACATGTCAGCGATGTCCGTCAGGATCCTCGTCGAACGCGGCCGCTTCGACGGATGCAACGGGATGTACCCCTCGCCACCGGTCTCGGGTTCGGACCACAGTCGGGCGGTGTTACGTGAGATTTGGGCGACGTGGTTCTCTGTGATGCCGCCGTCCTTGAAGAACTCAAGGATGCCGCCATGCGCCAGCCGTCGAGGACTGTTGATCCCGCCGCCACCAGGCAAACGGCGTGGTGGAGCTTCGTCGGGGTTGTACCAAGGCCAGCCTCGCTGCTGACCTTCCACCGTTCCCGCCGGGACGGAGTTGAGTTCCAACGCGAACGCCGCAAGGGATTCGATGTCGGCGATGATGTCCGTGAGGTCGCCCTTGATCGGAATGGTGATTGCGAAATCATCTTGTTCATACGCCTGCTCGAACGCGTTGAGTGCGTCCCGGGCGGCGATCAGGTCGATGTCACCTGGGATCGTCAGACCGAGCCGTTCTCGTTCTTCGAGAGCTGCGATGCCTTCGCCGACGTCGACAACGACAGCCTCGACCTTCAACGGGTCGACGTCTTCGCCGTTCAGGATGGACGCTGTGAACCCGCCGAGCTTCGCAACGTCAGCGTTGAACGCCGCCTCGAACGAATCGACGGCGGTCGTCGCCAACGCCGTCGGGTCGAGGATCCGATCGACGATCTCTTTCGCTGTCGCAGCGTCGAGACCCGAGCTGACCAGACCACTGACAAGGCTGTCGACAATCGACGGGATCTTGATGGCTGCATCCAACGGGTTGTCGTCGACGGCCTGCTGAATGAGAACACCAGCCTGCCTGATCTGGCTGTCGATCTCGTTCTGGAAGAACTCGCGTGATTCGTCGGTTGGAGCCTCGATCAGCAGACGGGCAAGCGAGATCCCTCGTTCACCCGCCTGATTGTTGAGCAGCTCGTTCAACGTGATCGGAGTCTGAGACAATACGGCGGCACGGGATTCCAGTTCAGCGAGATTGGCAATCCGTTCTTCGATTTCACTCTCGATGTCGTCGACCTTCTCGAACACCCCGTCACGTTTCGCTCGCAGAGCAGCCGCGATCGCCACCGCACCTTTCTTGTCGGCGTCAGCGATGGTGGCATCCAGATCGGCCACCTCGATCGTTGCGTTTGCCTGCTCCTCCGCCAACTTTTTCTGGAGGTCGATGATCCCCTCGCGCTCCTTGCCGATGTCCTCGATCAGTCCCTGTCTTTCTTTCAGCTCGTCAGCGTTCGTGACGTCGTTGAGTGCTTTGCTGATGTCACGGAACCCTCCGGCGAAGTCCTGTCGGTCCGTGATCTGATCGAGCTTGTTGAGCATCGAGTCGAGCGACTCCGTGAACCGGTTAGCAGCCGCGTCGGCCAGCTTCATCGCGGCCTCAACCGCAGCAGCCATCTCCTCAGCTGCGAGCGCAGTGCCCTCCAGCCCGTCGGCCATGTCATCGGTCGCAGAAACGAACTTGACGGACCCGTCATCGGCGACCTCGACCGCGAGGTTGAAGTTCTCTGCCAGTGTTTCAGGCTTCATCAGCAGAACGTCGAACGCGTCGATGCCCGCGTCGGTCAGTGTCTTCGGAATTACCGCATCGAATATTCCGGACAAAGCATCCTGGTTTTCTTTGAGTCGTTCGACGATCGTCTCGGTCTCCAAGCCGAGACTCGAAGCGAGGGAGTTGATCCCGGCGATCTGGTCTTTCGTGAGTCCAGCCGAGCTGGTGATGGCATTCAGATCGACCAGCATTCGGGCGGCAAGGTTCCTGGCGTCGGCTGCCGTCTGCGACTGGACGTCGAGTCCCGCCTTGTTCAACTCTTTGACAATCTCGACGACCTCTCCCAGTTTCGATGCGTCGATTCCGATCACGTTGCCGAGACTGTCCTCGACGGGTGTGAACAACTGGCTGACGTCGAACTCGCCCTCGAACTCGCTCATCGTGAGATCGAACTGCTCACGGAAGTTCTGCGCGTACAACTCGCCTTGTCGCAAGGCAACGTCGGTGTCTCCGGCGGCAAAGAGGTCGTTCACCTGCTGTTCAGTGATCGAAGCGGCCTTGGACTGGACCTCGTCCAGGCCCGTTAGGAACGCCTGCAACCGGGTGGGATCGCTCGCCAATGTGAGGAAATCGTTGAGAGAGATGCCCAGATCCTCGAACTGCTGCCGGGCTTCCTCCCCACCGATGATTCCAACGGCAAGGTCACCGAACTCGGCATCGGTTGTGATGCCCAGGAGACTCAGCATCTCAATCTCGACACGGTTCAAGTCATCAACGATCTCCCTTGCAATCCGGTCGATCTCGGCCTCGTACTCTGCGGCAGCTTGCTTCGCGTCGACCCACATGGACACGAGTGCACCGCCGACCACGGCCGCCGACGTGGCGATGCCAGCGATCGGCCCGGCGGCGAAGGCGGTCCCGATCGACGTGGCCGCACCGAGGAACCCGACCGCCTGCGTGGTGGCGTCCTCCGACGAGAGAGCCAGACCGGAGAAGAACCCGGCCGCCGCTGTCGCCGCTCCGTTGAGCGCCCCGTTCATCTGCTGCGCGGCCTGCTGCACCCGGGCCCCGGTGACGCCGACCGCACCGGCGACCCGAGTCGTGGAGTTCCCGAACCGTGTGGAGCTGGCCTCAGCGAGTTGCAGCGACGCCGAGAACCTCGCCATGCCGCTCGTGATGCCGCTCAGCGACGTCTGTAGCGCCCCGATGGCCTTGAACGCCAGGAACCCTCCAGCGATCGCTATGAGAGCCTCAGTTGGGAACACGTCCAGGATGTCAGCCAGGAAGCCCAATGCCGGGACGAGCCCCTGAGCGAGAGCGACGGTCACGCCTGCGATCGTCACGAGCAGAGGCGACAAGTCGGCGATCGCCTCGACGAACTCACCCAACAATGGTGTCAGCTCAACCAAGCCATCGCCGAGAGCGTCAGTGAGTCCGGCACCGAGCACCGCGGCGGTCTTGCCCAGTTGTTCGAGGATCGGGAGTACCTGCGAACGGATTTCCGGTGTAGCAGCAACGAACGCGATGACCGCCGCAGTGACGGGACCGATGATCTGCAAGAACCCGCCGAACGGGCCGAGCAAAGCGCCCAGCGAACCGAGCCCGAGCGCGCCGAACGCTGCGCCGAGCGGAGCCAGAGCCGGGCCGAGACCCGACAACCGTTCGATGAGCGGGTCGATCTGTTCGGGGATGGTGCCGATGAACTCGACGAAGTCCTTGAACCCTTCCGATTCGCTCAGCCCGCCGAGTGTCTCGTTGATCGTCTTGTTGAACTTGTTGATGACGTCGGTGCCTGCGTTGAACCCGGCCGTCAACGCACCCTGGATCGGGTCGATGACCGCAAGGCCGAGCCGGGCGGTCGCCGACTTGAACCCTCCGATCGAGCCGGTCAAGGTATCGCGGAGCCTTTCCATTGTCCCGGCGAAGGCGACGGTGGCACCGTTGACACCAGTCGATCCGTTCAGGATCCCTTCGGACAGAATGTCGAGGGCTTCACCGGCTGGTACTGCGCCCTCCGACACCATCTTGCGGATCTCTGTGGTCGTCACCCCGAACGAGTTGCCCAGGATCCGTAGGGCGTCGACACCGGTCGACTGCAACGACAGCAGATCCTCACCCATGACACGGCCCTGCACCGAGATTTGACCGAACGTCGTCGACAGACGCTGCGCGAACTCGTTGGCCCGTGAACCCCTCGTCGCAGCAGCTTCACCGATCGCCGTCAGGTAGCCGGGGACTTTTTCGGCTTCGATACCGAACGAGATCATGTTCGACGCTGCCGTCGCGAACTGGTCCAGGTTGAACGGGGTGCCAGTCACGACATCGAGGACGTCGCCGAGCACGGCAGCGGCCTCCGTCGCCGAGCCGAGAGCGACAGTCAGCGACGCTGTGGCGTCCTGGATCGTCGTCAACCGTTGGAAGCCTCGGAACAGTGACGTCGCAAAGAAAGCGCCGCCAGCCAACCCGACCGCACCGAGCGAACCTTGCACGACCCGACCGAACGACGCCGCGAAGTCCCGCCCAGACCTCTCACCGACTGCACCGAACCCTGCGCCAGCGGAGGCCCCGACAGCCCCACCGACTGCACCACTAGCACTCTGCGCGACGACCTGCTGGAACTGCTGAGTGTTCGCCGTGACCGGCACAACGAGCGGGTTCTGCGTAGCGACCGCTTCGAGTGCGCCGATCTCGTCGAGTGCAGCGTCGATGTTCGCGGTGACGGGAAGGACGAGCGGGTTCGTTGCCGTCAGTCCTTCGAGTGCGCCGATCTCGTCGAGTGCTGCGTCGATCGCGGCGGTGACCGGCAGGATTAGCGGGTTCGTCTGGACGAGTCCTTCGAGTGCGCCGATCTCGTCGAGTGCTGCGTCGACGGCGGCGGTGACCGTGACGACGAGCGGGTTGTTCTGCGCGAGCCCTTGCAACGCGATGAGGTCGTCGAGGGCTTTGGTCGTGTTGATGCTGACCGGGATCTTGATGCCGCCACGCGACGAGAACGCTGCGAACGCCCGGTTCAGGTCGGCTTGCGCTTTGCGGGCGTCGACACTGACGCCGATGTTGATCGCAGCTTGCTTTTCGAGTTGCGTCGTGAGGCGGATCAGCCTGCCGCGGAGCGCGTTGAAGTCCTGGTCGAGTTTGTCGCCGGAAAGACGAAGATCGGCTATGGCGGATGCGAACTCCGACGGCATGGTGGCCCAACCTTAGTGTGCGGCCGTTCAGTCGTTCATGAACTCGGCGTGGGCCTTCGCCAGCTCCCGGGCCTTGCGTTGCTCGGCGAGTGTTTCGTTGGTCACGATCGGGATACCGAGTTTGGTCGCCATGTCTTTCATCTTGCGCGCCCGGGCGAGTTCCTCGGGGAACGCCTGCTCGTAGAACACGATCGTCAAACAGATCGCGTCGAAGTAGCTCAGCCCGTGGAGGATGGTTCCTCGGATCCGGAGTCGTCCCCAGAATCCGGATTGGAGGCAGACGGTGGCGGCGACTGCGGCAACGTAGGGTCCACGTTGGTTGCCACCGCCGCATCGTCTTCGTTCGAGGCCAGGACTTCACGTTCGAGCCATGACCGCAGCCCGGTCACCTCGCGTGGGTCACCTGCCAGCAACGCCGGTCGCAGCGTCGCTCGGTCGGCCTCGTTGACGAGGATCAGCATGATGTCGACGGCGGCCGCCCACGTTGCCTGCTCGAACGCCAGACGGCTCTCGATGAGAGCGTTGAACTGAATCGGGTAGTCGTCATCGGTCGGCGTCATTGTGTCGAGCTGCTCACGCATCTGGCGCGCTGAGTTCGCTGTCTGCACGAGCTGCGCGTGGCGGCCGGTCGTGTATCGCAGCGTGTTCTCGAACGAGATCGACGCAGCCGCCCGGGACTTGATGATCTCGGTCGAGGTGCCGTCGGCGGACACGGCGTCCCACTCGAACTCTTTACCGACGACTGATGTGCCGAAACGGGCGAGAGCGTTCTGCGGGACGGGTGGGGGCACGAAATCGGTCATGGCGGCGACTGTACTAGACGGTGCGACAGTCAGCGTCTCCCGACGATCGGGTTGCGATACCCGAGCCGGATGAACACTCGCAGCGTCCACCGGTTCGGGGGGACCGCACGCGATTTCTTCGCGAACACGACGACACCGGTTTTCGTCACCCAACGCAACGCCTGCGCCCGGACCGGACGGACGATGCCACGACCGGCGAACACGTACTGCACGTAGGAGGTGTCGAACCGGAACCGGATGATCCGGGCGTTGCCGTCACGGTAGACGGTCGGGTCGACACTCGCGGAAGCGCGCAGCATGCCGGTGTCGACCGGGGCTTCGATCTGCATGAGGATCAGGATGAGCGGTGCCTTGACGCGACGGTACTCGACGACCATTTCGTCTTTCAGCCGCTCGATGGCGCGTGGCTGTAGCTCAACCCGCGCCATCGGTCACCAGCCGTTGACGATGCCGGAACGGTTCTTGCCTTCGCGTTCCGCCTGGATGATCGCGTCGGCCTGGTCCGGGTTGCGGTCGACGTAGCTTTGGACGTCACGCACCGAGTACCCGTTCGGGTCGTAGGTGGGGACTTCGTTGAGCGCGTCGGCCATGTGTGTCAGGACGTCGCCGATCGCAGTGTCGTCGTACAGTTCCATTCCGTACCCGGCGTCGCACCACTCGTCGAGCTGGTCGTCGTCCATGTACAGCTCGTCGGCGTCGACGATGTCACCGTGGGAGCCGACTGAAAGGTTCGGGCTGGTCACAACGAAGCGGCGCATCATCGGATGGTACCAGTCACCCCGACACGGCAACGGGAGTCGGGCACGGCGCGCAGAGCGTCAGGTTCGCGAGGAGGTCGATCTGAAATCCGGAGCATTTACCGTCCGACGGGACAGGTATCGCAGACACGTACCGGATGTTCGCCGGGCCGCAGCACCGCAGCGCTTTCACCGCACGCCACCGGGCGTCCTGGAGAACACGGCCGTAGCCCAGCTCGGCGGGGTCCGTGATTACCGTCCCCGACTTCGAGATCGTCTTGAAGCAAGACAGGAACGTCACGGTGATGCCCATCACCATCTCGACGCAGCCGTGCTTGCCGAGCACGAACGGCGCACCCGACGCCGGGAGTTCACCAGTGGCCTCCACGCGCAGCACAGGTCGCCCACCGGTGCAGCAGTCGAGCACCCCGCCGCCCCCGGCGTCACCGATGAAGAACCGTGGTTCCAGCTCGGTCTCGCAGGACTCGTTCATGATCGTGAAATCACCGAGGCAAGTCGCGACGGCCAGCAACGCGTCGATCGGCGCAGCGAAACCGGGAGGTTGACTCATGCCGTCACATTAGCCGTGGCGCGCAACCGCCCCCGTCGAACTGTGTGGCAGCACGAACCGGGGGCGGCGCAGGTAGCAGTGAGTGATCAGGAAATGGATTCGTCGATCGGTGTCAGCGTGCAACCGGACTTCGGGAACACCACCGGGCAGGTGATCAGGTACGAGTACATCCAACTGCGGCCCGTGGCGATCGCAGCGAACTTCGGGGCCCAATGCGCCAGGTACACGGGCAGCGCCGCAGCGTTTGCGTAGTTCGCAAACAGGTTCTTCGACAGGGCGGTCTGGGCCTGCATCTGGAGATCCGGGACGGTCTCGCCGTCGGCGGTCTCGTCGCCGGACTTCACCCACTGTTCGAGGAACGGGATGAGCACAGCGATGCACTGTGCGGCTGCGCCACCGGCGCAGGCGTCGGTCGACGGCTCGAAGATCACTTCGAGAGCGACCCGGTTCGTGCCGGTCAACTCGCGATCTTCCCAGCCGACGATGGCGCTGCCGACGATGTCGAGTGTCCGGTACCCGGTGACCGCCTCGAACACCGGATTCGCTCCACAGAACGTGATGGCGATCTGGTAACCGCGGTCGGTGGGGTTCGGGCGCGGCTTCTTACACGTACGACCTGACACCGTCTTCGTGACGGCATCGGCCGGGGTGTCGACCTGCCGGGTTCGGACGAACGTCTGGATGGCGTCCTCCAACCCCTTGAGTGCCGGGGTGGGGTTCTGGATCAGCGTGGGGATACGCCCACACTCATCGAGTTGGAATGCTGTCATCCGGCGGATGACCTGGGAGTCGAAACACGTCACGAGGAAACCTCCGGGTAGGACTGGACCGTCATGGTCGTCATGTTAGAGCGGTCGGCGCTGTCGGCGTGGTTATTCACTTCACGACCCGAGTTCAGGGTTCGGGATGCGACGCGCGCCGCGCCGATGCTTCCGGAACGAGTACGCCCTGGCCCGCCTGGTGAGTCCGTGCGGGTTCGTGCGCGTGATCCACTGGTCAGGGACGTACAGACCGGTGAGGCCGTCGGTGAGGAACTCCATCGGGTCGATGAACCCGATCGTGACCCCGGCATGGTTCGTGTACGTCTTCGTGCGTTGCGGCAGTGAGCATTCCTGATCGTCCGAGAGAGCCATCGCGATTTCGCATGCCAGCACACCCGTGGCGATCGCTCCGGTACGCGAAACCGGGATGCCGTGCCGGTACGTGATCTCCCATGAGTCAGCCGAACCGCGACGCCCGTGCTGAGCGGTCGGCCAACCGGTGTCGTCGTCACGGATCAGGATGTTGCCGTCGAGGTAGTAGCTCGACGGGTTGACAACTGCCCCGCCGACGATGACCTGGACGACGTCGATGACCCTTGTGTGCCACAACCGGATCTTCGTGTTCCCACCGCACGAACACCCGTATCCGCAGCCGTCGCAGCCGCCGCCGTCGTAGAACTGGCGGAACCGGTCTGCGCCGATCATGCCGCTGATCTTCGGGTCGACAAGCGACCAGTTGTCCTGATGCCCGACTTCGCACGGTGGGGGCGGCAACGGAGCGAACGTCGAGGTGCACACCCCGTACCGGCGGGCGGTCGCTGCGTTCATGATGTCAGCGGCGGCCTCTTGTGCGGTCGCCAGCACGTCGCGGTCGAACGGTGTTGACGGCGAGCAGTTCAGGATGATCGGCCAATCACAGTCCGGCTCCACCGTGCGAGGAGCCTCGTAGCTGTCGCCATCGACGACGTTGATCGGCATGCGCCCGACCTTACAGCGGACGACGGATCACTCTGCTGCTATCGGAACTCGGCGAGGAGTCGCCCCATCATGAACCGGTCGCTGCGCGCCGCCCGGTACCGCATGTTGAGCTGTTCACCCGCTATCGAACCGATCTGCCTGCTATGCCGTTTCGGATGCGGATGCCAGAAATGGTAGAGCTGCTGCGAACCGCGCCAGGGCTCGCCGAGCGTCAGCTGCAACGCGTAGCCCCATGCCTCGTCTTCCTGGCCCCATCCCTCGAAGCGGGGATCCAACGGGCACGACCGGTACGACGCCACGGTGAGAGCGACGCAGCCGCCGCCGATGATCCCGAGGTACGGGGCCTGGTCCCAGTTGTCGCGACCGAGTTCGTCGAACGACACATCACCGGCAAGCACCCGGGACGTCAGATCCTCGTTCATCCGGTGCACACTCAGATGCGGGACCACCCACCCGTACTCGCCGACGAATCGCAGGGTGGCAGGCAACGCCGGGATCCACACGTCGGCGTCGTGCACGACCAGCACGTCGTCGTCGGCCCAGTCGTCGCCGATCGCGTCAGCCACTGCGACGGCCTTCGACCAGACGCCGTGACACTGGCCGACCGTGACCGTGGCCGACGGCAGCAGGTCGGGTAGGTGCCTGGTCAGCCAGTCGAGCGACGCCTGCCGGTGCGGGTCGTCGCCGCCGAACGGGATGACAACGCGAATCATGTCACCGGATCGAAGATCAAGGCCGCCTGGATCTCGCCGTGAATGTCGAGCTTGGCCCGAGGATTCTGACGCCAGTACCAGGTGTGGAACAGTTCGTCGATCGCTTCGGGGCCGGACTGGTCGAGGATCTGGCCCCACTGCCGCCAATGCGCCCCGAACTCGGCGTCGAGGTCGGTTGCTGCGTACGCTGCTGCGCCGTTGCGGACCTTGCGGACGAGTTGCTCGACGGACCGGTACGGGAAATGCCGGACGACGAGCTGCGATTCGTAGGTGGTCGCTCCGCCCTGGTAGCTGGCGGAGTGGTTGCCCATCTCGATGACGAGGTCGTCACGCCAGCGGCACGCGACCTTCGGCATTGCCCCGGCGTGCACTCGTCGCCATCCGAGCCGGGCGATCGGGTCCGGGTCTTCACTGTCTTCGCCGGTTGCGACGTGGTCGTACAAGGTGGCGGGCATGACCAGCCACTGCTCGGCGAGCCCGGACAGCACCTCACGGATCGTTCCGAACGGTGAGTACCACCACTCGTCGGCGTCGAACGGGACGATCCACTCAGCGCCGTAATGGGTGCGGGCGAGCGCGCCGAGTTCGGTCATCTTGCGGGACTGGTGGTAGCCGACCTCGAAGTCGTCGACGACGTGCAGCTCGATGTCGTCGGCCAACCGGTCGAGGATCTCACGGGTGCCGTCGGTCGACATGTTGTCCGCGACGATCACAGCGGACACTTCGTCGGCCATGTGCCTCACGACGCGTTCGATGATGTCGGCCTCGTCCTTGACCATCGTCACCGCAACGGTGCGCGCCATCAGTAGCCGGTCCCGGCGCGATTGGTTCCGATGTGGTGCACCCACGGGTCGGTGTCGAAGTCACCGAGGAACGCGAACCGGTAGCCGAGTTCGAGCAGAGCGATCGAGTACATGCCTTCGGAGTGCTCGACGAGAGGCCATTCATGGTCGAGCAGCGACCGGCGGTACAGCGACGGGTTCGTCGTGAAGAACAGGCGGTGTTCCAGGAACGCGTAGTCGTGGCCGTGGGGCCCGGCGTGGCTCCGTTCGATGTACGCGCAAGGGTTCGACTGGACGATTCCGCCCGCGGCGCGTTCGGTGTCATTCCACGGCTGGCGCAGCAGGGCGATCTGCGCGAGGTAGTCGTTTTCGTCGAGGGCGTCGATCATGTCGTTGAGTGGCACGGGCCGGTTGAACGTGAAGTCGTCCTCCAGGTGGAAGATGTAGTCGGCCTTCGAGCTGAGACGGAGTGTGTGCCATGCCGCCCTGATCGCCCCACCGAATCCTTGCCTGCCTTCGATGTGCCACATCACGTTGAACTGTGGGTACGACTTGCGGAGCCAGGCCCGGTGTTCCGGGTCGCCGGAGTCGTCGTACATCCACCGTTCGGTGATCGGGCCGTCGAGGTTGTCCATCGCCGACGCGATGGTCTCGATGAGGCAGTCCTTGCGGCCGTCAGTGATGACGAGCAGAGCGATCATTCGCCCACCTTTCGTGAGATTCCACGATCTGGAGCCTGAGCGCCTGACCGTTGCTGACGGTTGAGTTGCGACCTTCCCGGTCGATGTGAGCGCGATACACGGCGCGCGGGACGAACGTCAGGCTGCCACCGGCGAGCACGACACGCCGGAACAGTGACCAGTCCTCCCATGCCGGTTCGTCCCAGAACCGGCCGACCAGCTCGAACATGTCCCGGTGGATGAGAGTGCCGATCGGGCACGGGTTGAGACCGTCGACGATGTCACGTCCGGTGAACAGTTCCGCTCGGCGGGCGCGACCGTTGACGATGTTCTGCAACGCCGGGACGTACAGGTCGGTCTCGACGAGCGGGCCGGTCAACATCGCTTCGATGTACCCGGGTGAGAGTTCGTCGTCAGCGTCGAGCATCAGGATCCACGATTGAGGGTCCACATGGGCCACAGCCTGATTACGGGCGTCTCCGAGCGAACGGCAGTGCTCTGCGTGGAAGTGGTGGGCGTCATGGCTGACAGCCGTGGCCTGCCCGCGACTGGCCCAGTCCGTTGAGCCGAACGTCGTGACGATCACGCTCACCTCGCCCATAGGTGCTGCCTGCTTTGGAAGGTCTGACGGTCGATCATCATGCGTGATCCCTGCGCTGCGTACATGTGGTCGAGAGGTGCTTTGTTGGCCATCGGATGGAGATGCTCGACGACGGATCCGTGCTCGAATGCGAACACCCGACGACGCTTCGCGGTCTGTATGAACTCGTCGTCGACGAACTCGTGCACGTACCCCTCGTGGAGCACACCGGGACCGTCGATGGTGCCGTGAGCGTCGACGTACGTTCGCGCCACGACCGGATGAGTCGAGTGCGTTCCCCGCTTCACGCGATCGTTGCACTGGTCCTGTGTGCCGACCACGCCGACCATGTCGTTGTCGAAGTGACGGCGAGCTTTCGGCCACCAGTCCGCATGGAATTGGAGATCGTCGGCCCCGAGGAACATGAACGGCTCATCCGTCACCCTGTACCCGTGGTTGATCTTGATGGCGTAGTCGCCGACAGTGTTCGCGTCGAGTATCTCGCAGCGGAGGTGCGGACGCGAGCGCATCGCGTCGCCGACCGCGGCCAGGACGTACACGTCGCCACGCGTGCAGACGAACAGGACCGTGTGCTCGCAGTCGGTGTTCTCCTCGATTGACGCGATCAGCGGAGCGACCCGGTGTGCTCTGGTGAGCATCGGGATGATGAGAACCAGCTCCGCCATGTCGCAGATCATGCCACAGACGGGTCAGGTCAGCGGGATGTTGATCAGGATCTCCCAGGTCTTCGGACCGACGACACCATCGACGGTCATCCCGAAGAACGACTGGATCGCACGGACACGTTCGTCGGTCCTCGCGCCGAAGTTGCCGTCCACGGTGAGCAACCCGATCGGGTCGGTCGGCGAGATGAAGTTCGCGTTGACGAGACCCTGCATTTTCTGGACGCGACCACCGGTCGAGCCTCGACGGACGGTGGTGACGTTGACGTTGATCACGGTGACTGCTCCTGGAATGAGTGCGGGCGGTGTCGGGGGCGGGTTGATGATGACCGGCGGCGACGGCGGCGGCGGCGGGGTGACCGGTGCAGCGTCGACCAGTTTCTCCTCGATGCTCCGAGCGTCACCGAGGATGGTGTCGAGGAACTCCAGGTGCAGCCACAACGCCCAGGTGCGACCCATCTGACTGCCGACCGGCTGCACCTTCCATCCGTCGGATCCGACCGGGCGATCTGAGGTACCGGGTGGACGCCAGATCAGCGAACGCCGATAGTGGTGGATGGCTTGCAGCCCGGTTTCCTTGGACGTGGCGATGAGCCACGGGATGATCTCGGTGTCGGCGACGAACAGGCCTGGACCCGGGTTCTCGTATCGCAGGTCGGGCGACGCTCCGAACGCATGCGTGGACGCCGAACGCCCACCGATGATGGGGCGGTCGCCTTCGCAACCCAACCACCGCAGTCCCCACCGGGCGACGGTGTAGTCGGTCATTACGGTCGCAGCCGACGCGCACGCCTCGAACGGTGGCTTCGACCAGTCGTACCCCTTCGAGTTCCGCTGGTAGTCGTAGAACTCGTCCTGGATGGCCATGCTTGTGATCGTAGTTACTCGGCGACGTCCGTCAAGATCATGGTTCCGCCAGTCTGCGCGATGTCATCACACGGTTGCCGGTACCCGATTCGGCGACCGCAGCGAACAACCCAAGCTCGGGAGACCACGCCATCCCCCACCATTCGTTGTCGGCGGCGGACGTACGGGACGTCCAAGTGATCCCGTCGGGAGACGTCATCACCCGGTTGCCAGCACCGGCCCAGGAAACCGCAGCGAACAGGCCAAGCTCGGGCGACCACACAACCGAGACCCAGGGGTTGTCGGCGGCGGACGTACGGATCGTCCAGTTGATCCCGTCCGGCGAAGTCATCACGCGGTTGCCGGTGCCCCCTTGGGAGACCGCTGCGAACAGACGAAGCTCGGGTGACCACGCAACCGAACGCCAGTCGTTGTCGGCGGCGGACACACGGATCGTCCAGTTGATCCCGTTGGGAGAGGTCATCACACGGTTGCCGGTGCCGTCTTCGGCGACCGCTACGAACAGACCAAGCTGAGGCGACCACGCAATCGAGGACCACCAGTTGTCGGCGGCGGACACACGGATCGTCCAGTTGATTCCGTTGGGAGAGGTCATCACGCGGTTGCCGGTGCCGGTATAAGAGACCGCAGCGAACAGACCAAGCTCGGGCGACCACGCAACCGAGGACCAGAAGTTGTTGGCGGCGGACGTACGGGGAGTCCAGTTGATTCCGTCAGGTGACGTCATCACACGGTTGCCGGAACCCGAGTCGGCGACCGCTGCGAACAGACCAAGCTGAGGCGACCACGCAATCGAGGTCCAGACGTTGTTGGCGGCGGACGTACGGATCGTCCAGTTGATTCCGTCAGGAGAGGTCATCACACGGTTGCCGCTGCCGGTATAAGAGACCGCTGCGAACAGACCAAGCTGAGGCGACCACGCAACCGAGGACCACGAGTTGTTGGCGGCGGACGTACGGGCCGTCCAGCGGCTCGTTGACAGATTGCCGAGCATGGTCTGCAAGGCCTTCGGGGCCGGAGGTGCAGGCGGGACGACGACGACGGGAGTTCGTGGTCTGACGGCGTTGATGTTGTAGCTCAAGATCCGCCTCCGGTCCCGCCGAACTGAGTCTGAACCAGCACAGCAGCATGACGGCACGGATCGAACCCGACAGCGGCCTGCCTGATCGCCCGGTACTCGATGTCGTTGTTCTCACGGTTCAACGCCTCGGAGAGACGCTCCGGGAACGTGTACGTCGAGCCCAGCCGGTACTGGACCGGTGACGTGGCGTACACCCATGTCTGACCGGCGGCCGGGACGATGCCTGACGGGCCGTAGCCGGGGTAGCCGGTGCCGGACACGATGATGTCGCCGCGGTTCACGGAACGCAACCGGTCGCCTTGCTCTTTGATCGCGCCGCCGCCGAAGTCGACCAACCATTCGTCGACGACCAAAGTCGGAGCGTGCAGCATGCCGATACCGCCGTGGGCCGTGTTCGACAGGTACTGGCCCAGCAACGCGAACGCCTGCCTCGGGCTGAACGCTGCGCCGCCGCCGAGCACCGTTGCGCCGGTGACCAGGTTCGGGTTGTCCGGCACGAGCGAGCCGGTAGCGAACTCGAACTCCATCGACTTCGACGTCGACGCCGCCAACTGTCGTTCGACACGCCCACGGAAATCGACGACCTGGAACCCTGCCGCATCACACGAGAACACGGTGTCGATCGCGAAGGGGCGCACATGGTACGTGGCGGCGTTCGTGCCAGCGACAGACAACGGTGGCTTCGGACCGTTGAGTGGCCACGTCGCGCAATCCGGATCCCACGTCGACGCCTCGACACAGTTCTCCGGGGTGATCGAGAACCCGCCGATCTCCCAGCGCTTCATGATCCTGTCGTACTGGTCCGGGTTGGACCGTTTCATCTGCTCCAGCAACGTCGGGTCGGCGCGCTCCGGGAACTGACCGATACCGGAAACCAGAGCGTCCACCGCTTCGTACGCAGACGCAACGAGACCATGCAACGCCGGTGTCGCAGCGAACGGCTCAGCGATCGTGCGGATGGCACCTGTTCCTGGTTCAGTCACGGGGTACCACCTCGGTCGTCATGGTGGCGATCCTACTCAGCATCGTTGACTCCGTTCGGGCTTTCACCCTGACGCGACTGGGGCCCCAGACCCGAAGGTCCAGGGCCCCAGCTTGTTACTGACCGGACGGGAGCCCGGTGCAGGTGATCAGGAACCGCTGGATACGCACGTACGCAGCGTGGCTGCGTAACCCGGGCGGGCACCCGACGGCACGACGGTCGAGTCGATGCGGATCGACTCACAGCCGAGCTGTGCGATACCGATCCACTCCTCCATGAACATCGCGAAGTCGTTGGTCTTGTTCAGGGCATGGTCCCGAACCAGGCCGACGTCGAGCGACCCGCCGTCCAACTTGACGAATGTGCCCGGCGCGAACATGTACGACGTCGCCCGGCAGGGGTAGTCGTTCAGTGCCGCACCGGCACCGGGCTGCGGTCGCGTCAACGGGTTCAGCCCAGCGACGGAGGTCGGGTCGTCGTAGTAGAACGTCACGTCGAGGTTTCGCGACGCAAACGCTGCGACCACGAAGCTGTCCGGGACGTTCATGAACTCCAGGCCGGAGTCGCCGTCGTTGAGCAGGTCCGCCTTGACCACATCGACTGACCAGTCCGGCATCATCACCTGGAGGCGTGCACCGCGAGGCATGTGATGACGCTTGCGGTAGCCGTTCGCTGCGACCGTCAGGTCGTACATGAGCGAACGGGCCGCGCCGTACGAACCGATGCCGACCGTGGCCGTGGAAGCGGCGTTGATCGCGTTGAGGTAGTAGCGCTGCTTGCGGAGCGTGAACTGCACGGCGACGTCTTCGAGGAAGTTCTCGATCAGCTCCGGGAACGTCCGGTACTGGAGGTTGTCGAAGATCGTGCACTGCGTGACGGCTTCGACGAGCACCTCTGCGATGTCCGGGCACGTCACCCGCAGACACGGCTTCTCAGCGCCCGGAGCGGTCGGGCTGATACCCGACGGTCCCCAGATGCCGACAGCACCCGCACCCTGAATCGTGCAGTTCGCCCGGATGAACCGGATGCCGCCACGCGGGGCCTGCACCGTCGGGATGGCGTTCTCGACGTCCTGGATCGGCTCGGCGAGCCGGAAGAAGTCGTACAACTGCGTCTGCGGGGTGCACTGTGCGCCGGATGCGACGAGACCGCCACGCTCGGTGAGCTGGTTGAACGACTTGAGGTTCTCGATCGGGTCGAGGCCCAGCGAGGGGAGTTCCTCGTTCCAGACCTTCGTGCCCGTCGCGATGGACATCTCGTCGCGGCTGCCCTGCGGGATGTTGCCGAAGCTCATCCGCTTCTTCCACATGGCCTGCGCGACCTCAGCCGGGCTGGAGAACTGCTGACCCGCACCGTCGGATGCTTGACGGGTCGACTCCATCGAGAACTGGTACTGGGCGGTGTCGATGTCGACCGGGATGTTCTTCGGCTTCGACGCAGGCGAGTTCGCAGCCAGTTCGGCCATGTTCGCGCCCCGGAAGCTGCGGCGAGGGCTGGTCGCCATCTCCTCCTCCTCATCGTCGTCCTTGGCGAACGGCTTTGGCTTCGGATCCTTCTTCTTGCCGTGGCCCTTCTTGAACAGGGCCAACTCGTCGGCGGATGCGTCGGCGTCCGGTGCGGTGTCGGTGTCGGTGTCGGCGTCGTCGCCGTCTTCGTCGGTGTCCTCATCGGCGTCTTCGTCGGTGTCGGTGTCGGCTTCGGCGACAGCGAAACGCGCCAGGCTGGAGGCCAGCTCCGCCTTGGAGTCGTTGCGGGCCGACATCTCGGCGACTACTTCGTCGTCGAGTTCGCTGAGCAGGTTCGCCTCAGCGACTTCCTCGGTCGACAGTTCGACGCCGTTGCTGATGCGAGCGGCGAGCTGACGGCCACGGGCGGTCAGCTTGTTCTGGATGGTCGACAGTTCGACGGCTGACAGGGTCGAGAGATCCTGTGGGACTTCCACGGTCTCGGTCTCGACGGTGTCGTCGGCGTTGTCTTCGGGCTTGGCCACGGTGTAGCTCCTTGAGTGCAGGGTGTTCACGAAAAACCAGGGACGCGCCGGTGATCGGCACAGAATCATCGAGCGCCCTACGGGCGTGGATCGACGGCTTGCGGTTTGGCGCATCACCCCTGCGGAGCGAGCTACGACGGGTCGGTCCTACGGGCCGGTGGTCCATCTGTTCGACATCATAGGCACCAGTCGACGGGCGGGTGTGGCATTTCCTGCGACAACGGGCCGGGAACGCGAAAGAACCCCCGCCGAAGCGAGGGTTCCTCTTGACAGTCCTGTCGGGTGGTTCAGTTCATCAGGCCGACCTCCTCCCCGGCTGTCGTCGCAGGTCGTGCGACACGTCGGACGACGGCTTTGTGATCGCCCGGTGAGTTCCTGTAGGTGGCACCAGTCGACCCGGTCACCTTCGCCATGATCTCTGCGTCGACGACGCACACGACGCACTCGATGCAGCCCTCCTCGTGAGCCAACTCGACGATCTCGAACTCGATGCCTTCGCTCGGTTCAATCATCAGAGCCTCACCCCGAGGTAGGCGGCCAACGAAGCCAGCTCGTCGGCGTTGTCTTCGGGGTCTTCAATGATCTGGTCGATCGTGTTCTCGATTGCGCGTCGCTCTCCAGCGTCGATGCCGAACTCGCTGCTGAGCAGCCGGTTCAGGCCGCCGGTCAGTTTCTGGAACAGGGTGTCGGTGTCCTCGACCGCTACGGCCATCAGAATCCCTCCTCTGCGAGCGCCATACGGGCGACTGAGCGTGGGCTGACACCGTCTTCGTACAGGTCGCGGAAGGCGATGTCGGCCAGGTCGTGGACGCTGAGCCCGGCGAGCGAACCGACAGCGGCGTCGACCTTTTCCATCCAACTCTCGAACGATGCTTTCATTTTTCCTCCTGGGTTGATCCGACAAGGTAAGTGTACCACGGTGTGCGACGTTTCAGACGATGGTGACGTGGGAAAGGTAGGTGCGTTTCACGGGGCGACCGAAGTCGTCGCGACCGGTCTCGGTGATCTTCACGTCCCAGTAGTTGCCGTTCGGTGAGATCGTGTAGACCTTGCGGCCCACGTTGAACGCCCGGCCGTGCTCGAACCCGGGATAGGCCAGCAGGGCTTTGATGTTGCGGCGATCCGTAGCGGTCAGGTGAGCGCCCTCGGCAGCGGAGATCCTCATCGGTGACGAGGGGCGGAGTGGCTCATGCTCGGGGTGTTCAGCGCATCGCATCGAGTGCGTGAGGACTCGTTCCTCACCGTCGAACGGGTCGGTCTCGACCATGCAGTCGCAGGTCATCAGTAGTGCCTCGGGCCGGAGCAGAGCCTGGCCGACATGCCGTGCTCACATTCGGCGTCGTCATCGGAGGGTGGTGGTGCCCAGCCCTCAGCGACCAGGATGTCAGCGACGGCGTCGTACGGTGACCAAGGGGCAACGGGAAACACGACTCGTTCCCACACGACGTTCGGGCCGACTCGCATCTCGTAGGCGCGTGGTGGGCGCTCACCCGGGCCTTCGGGGAACCAGCCGTCGTCGCCGTCGGCGAGCGGAGCGAAGTCCACCAGGGTCAGTTCGGCGGGGAGTCCGTCAGCGGAGATCCAGATTTCAGGCATGTTGTCCTTTCAGGGTTGATCCGACACTGTTAGTGTACCACGGTGTGCGACAGATCCACAGTCAGGAGGTGAGATCCTGAGCGCCGAGCGCCTTCGCGATCTGCTCTGGTCTTGCGGTCACAATCGCGACGTGACTTCCGCCCCGACCGCTCCAGGTGATCTTCGTGCCGACCTGGTTGCGTTCGCCGTCGTGGTAGGAGGCCTCCGCAAACGACTCGATCGTGACGGCGTTGATCGTCCGGTCGAGGAAAGTTGGGCCGTCGCTGTTTGCGAGAGAGACGAAGGTGAGGGTGATGAACACGGTGTGGCCTTTCAGTTCCAGGGGGCCGGGTCGCCCGGCATGACGATGAGACGGGTCGGGTAGAGACGTTCGGCTCGAACACGAAGTTCCTCCGGTGAGCCTCCGCCGATGTGGGTGTGGTTGATGACGGAGCCGGTGCGGGCGGCGACGGTGTAGCCGTGGCGGCCGGTGCTTGCGATGACGGTGGCGTAGGTCTCGTTCACAGTGGTTTCCTTCCGTTGATCCGACACGGTCATTGTACCACCATGTGCGACATTCCGTACGAGGTGTGTTGTGTCGTACGACATGGAAGGATGAGCGGCATGGACCGTCACGCCCGCATCATCGCCATCGGCACACAAGGCTTCAACGATCAGCTCACCACCGACCATCCCGACCACACGGTGTTCCGCACCGGTGGCGCTCTCAACGGCTACCCGTTCCGTGTCGACGACATCAAGATCCAACCTGGCCTGTCCGAACTCGTCAGCGACTGGGAGTTCGACCGGATCCAACAATGGGCGTCGAAACAGGTGGCCGTCCGGTTCGTGAGAGCCGACTACCCGGCAGCGTTAGAGCTACTGCGGACCAACGGCCTGCTGGTCGACGCGTGAGCTGGATCGACTCCAAGGTGGACTACACGCGACACGTCCGACTCTCCACCACTGTCGACTCGATCGAAGCGGCGTTCGCGTTCGTGCTCAACGCCATCGACGACGAAACCATCGAGATGCCAGTCATCACGATCGAACCGACCATGACCTACAGCGACGACGACACCGACGGTGTAGTGCGCTACGACGTAGCAGTCGCCGGTCACGCCCACAGACGCAACGAAGGGGTCAGGCCTGTCTCCCCGGACATGGCCTGACCCCTACCGTTTCAGATTCCTTTGGTCGGTGCCAGCTTCGCGTTCATGTCGACAGGCTTGTAGAACCCGAGGTACGACGCCACCGAGATCGCCATACCGACCAGTGCGGCGATGAGGGTCTCCTCGGAGAACACCGACGAACCGTCCGAGGTGATTGCCCCGACGACAGCGGCGTTGATGAGGTTGAGAATGAGGGTGACGAGACCCTTGATCTGGCCGGACGTGTTCAGCTTCGTGACGATCCCCGTGACGATTGGGATGAACACCGAGATCAGCAGGGTGACGGACAACGCCGACAGACCGATCGACGCGACGGTGTCACCCGGGTCGACGACACCGTCAGCGGCCGCAGCGAAGCTGGGGAACATGAGGGTGTAGAGCGCGACGAGCAAGGCCACGAAGACCAGGCGCAGGATGTGTAGACGGAGCATGAAGCTGGTTCCTTTCCGGACCGACACGGTGACGGTGCCGACGACCAGCTTGGCACAGACGTGCGTCATGTGGTAGCTCTCGTGGTTGCTCCGAGATCATGTCGGGCATGGCCGTGCATGAGCCGGACTCAGTGGCCCACCACCTTCGGGCAGGCCTGGTACCTGCATCTGCTCCGGCGCGGCCTCAGAGACCCGTCTACAACGGTTCGTACGACGCCTCGAAGATTGACGGCTTCACCGGGTAGAACTCCCCCACGATTCCCCTGACGACGTAATCGCCGGGCGACGCCTTCATCGTCCCTTCGAGCGTGTCGATCGCCAGGAACGCTGGGGTCACTATGACGTTGATGTCGTCCGGCCGGAACGGGGCGATGCCTTCACGGGTCTCCTCGTGGTAGCGGGCGGTCCCGTCACATTCCAGGATCCAGTTGATGATCGGGGTGGCAGCTTCGACGGTGCCGTCCCAGAGGACGGCCTCGCACTCCACCGGGCGTTTCCGATACCGGCGACGAACTGGGACGGTCACGCGTTGACCGCCCGAATCCGATCCAACATCGCCCGTTGCTCCCGGTCGACGGCAGCCAGGTCAATGCCGAAGAACTCGGCGAGCAACGTGTTGATCTGGAACGACGCCGGAATGAACCGCTCCGACATCTCACAGTCCTCGGGGCGCGCCGAACACGCGTGCTGCATGTCCCGCTCAGCTTCGAGGCAGAAACGCGTTGCGATGGTCAGTCCCTTCGACGGGAGCCACTCGATGAAATCACCGATGGCTTGCGACTGCTCATGAACCGCTGCGACCTTGTCGCACTCCGGGTGATCACTCACGACGCGCCGCCGCTGGCTCGGCTTCGCCGTCAGCCTCAGCGAGCGCCTCAGCGTCCGTGGTGAGGTCGAGGGTTTCGTCGTCGGCGATGATCTGCGGCGAACCGGCGGTGACCTCGACGTCCATCTCGCCGTCAGGCTCGACGCAGGCGAACGGGTCCGCAGCGTCGGAGATCGACTTGCCGAGACGGAACATGGCGTCCTGCATGTTCTTCGCTTCGATCTTGTGGTCGACGACGACGGTTGCGGTGTGGGTGACTGGGATCAGGTATGTCTTCATGCCTGTCATTGTCGCACAGGCACCGACAGTTTCAGCTGGTTCGGTCGAAGTGTTCGTACACCCGTCTGGCGGACTCCCGGTACGACAGGCCACCGTCCGGGTCGTTCATCTTCCCGCACCACAACGCGTGGTCCTCGTGGTGGCCCCAGCCACCCATGACAGACCGGAGCGCGCACTCGACGTGCATCGGCTTGAGGCCGTCGGCGGTGTGCACTGGGAACGGGCTCGTCGGCTCACCCGGAAGCACCGGTTCGCTGCACATCGCGCAGTCGTCGGGTGTGACGTCCAGCTCGATCTTGTACGGCGGCGGCGGATCATCCACGCCAAGAACAGGCTGGACACCGATCCAGTTCTCATAGAACATGGTGAAGTCGTTGTGAGCGAACGACTCTGCGCGAACGACGCCGAGATCGAGTGGCGTGATCGGCCCGAGGTCGAGCATTCCCTGCTCGATGCCGCCGCCGAACGTGTGGTCGCAGTCCCAGCAGCGCCACTCGAAGGACTTGGCTTGACCTCGCCGGGTCGTGTCGACGACTCGGTAACGGTTCATCATCAGCGAGCACGTCGGGCACACGAACAACGACACAGTGTCCTCAGACATCGGGGTAGTTCGTCCAGGTTCGGCCGTCCAGCTCGTTGCCGTGCCGCGACTTGCGGGCGAAGTTCATCAGCACAGCACCGTCTCTGGCCCACGGCTGCCAGCGGCCTCCGAGATCCACGTACCGGGAATCCCGGTACGGGTGCCCGCCCGGGCCCCACGCACCCCACTGCTTGAAGAACAGTGCGGTGTCGGTCTCGGTCGCCTGGTCGCGTAGGTCACGGACCCATTCAGGGTGCATCGGGCGGACATCGGCGACCGGGCCCGACTCGCCGCCGACGATCAGCCAGTCGATGCCGGTCAGATCCAACGAGGGCAGCGGCCCGAGCAACGGTTCGGCTGAGATGAACCGGACTGCGGCCCCGCACCGGCGGAGATGGTCGGCACGGAACGTGTACATGTCGGACTCGATCGACGTGCCCAACCAGATGTTCGACGGCCACTGGAAGTCCGGGTCGGTCATCCCGCCGGGCATCACCGAGAACCCGCGCGACATCAGCGCAGCGTTCACGTCCAGACGGAACATCGGGTCGGCGAGCACGGCGCGCATGATCTGCGGGCGTTTCGTCAGGATCTGGAACGTGTGCTGCGATGCTGCGGCCATCGTCGCGAACACCTGCGCGAGGAACGGGTACCCGTTGACGTTCTCGGCCTGACCGATGCCAGGGTGGAACAGGTCCGACATCGAGTTCACGAACACCCTACGCGGCCGCTTCCACCGCAACGGCCGGTCGATCAGGTCAGCGTGGGCCGTGAACCCGAACCCCGGCCCCGAGGTCCGGGGATCACCGTCGTTCTGATACTTGGCCGAACCCATCGCTTTCAACCGGGCGGACATCGGCATCGCGTAGCAGTTGTCGCAGCCAGCCGACACCTTGTCGCAGCCCGTTGTCGGGTTCCATGTCTCCTCGGTCCACTCGATCTTGGATCCCATCAGAACAGTCTGTCCGACGGAGCCTCGTCCACCGGCGCGACGTGAGGGACGTCGAGGTCGTCGAACGTGGTGAGCGCGTCGAGCAGGTCCGACGCCAGGTAGTAGGCGTGCCCGTCGAACCGGACGTGCTCGACGCATTCATGCTCGACATGTTCGCAGCGGGCGACTCTCGCGAGGACGGTGTCTTCGACGCGTCGTGCCGGTGGTGTGACGTGCCCGGGTTTCCAGCATTCGGCCCAACGGCCAGTCGTGTTCAGATGCCGGATCTGACCGTTGATGTCGAACGCCGGGACGAGTCGGCCGTGTTCCTCGCGCAGTGTGCGAACGACACGACGGCACGACTCCTCAGACCCGTACCCGGCCGCTGAGAGGCCCTGAGCCATCTCCAGGTCGGTCGCCGGGCACATCGGGCCCACCCATGCCAGGACACGCTCGTGGCGTTCCGTGAGGGTCGTATCGACCATCGACGCCGACATCTGAGACGTCTCGCCGTCACCCGTGCGGGACAGATGCCGGTTCATTCGGACAGCCCGAGGTCCACGGACGGTGGCTCCATTTCGGACTCCCGGGCTGCCCGCTCCAGGTCTACAGCGGTCGCCGCGCAGTTCGAGAACCAGCCGATCATCAGCCCCTGGTCGATCTCTGGGCGGACCTTCGCGAACTCTGCTGCCCACACATGGGAATCCGTCGTCGAACGCAGCAACGCCTCGTTGACGATCACCTTGTCGACGGTCGTCCGGACGTTTTCCGATCCGTAGACCTGAGTCAGATGCCGGAGCGCTGAGACCAGTTGCTTTTCGATGACACGATCGGCGACGACGTCGGTCATCGTGCGGCCAGTTCGGCGTCGAGCCACTGACAGGCGCGGCGGGCCTCGAAGTCGGCGTCCTCTGCCGCCCAACGGGCCACAGTTTCGGCGTCAGGTGTGTACCGGTGTCCGGCGACAGCGCGACGGATCCGGCGGGCCTGGAGTGGGTGGAGGAGACGGTTTCGCATGGTCATGCCCTTTCATCGGCAAGTTCGGAGTCAACCTTTAGTGTCTCACACCGACCGACACAATCAGTCCGGGTGGTGGTGCACGAAGTCACGGTCGACGTGGCGGGTCCAGCCCGACAACACACGCGGGTACGTGCACCACGCCAACACGGCCTCCGGGATCGACCCGTAACACCAGTGCTCCACGTTCGCGCTCTCCGACGTCATCACCGCCAACCGCACCGTCGTCAACTGCGGGCGCAGCACCAGCCACTCCGGGCCGACAAGATGACGGGCAGCGAGGTCATGGTACGGGTCGTCGAAATCGACGTTCATCCACGCCTGCATCCCGTGCGGGAACATCTCGTTGATCACACTTCACCCCCGATGTGGTTCGGGTCGTACAGCTCGATGCCGATGCCTTTGCGTCCGAGATCGTTCGCCACGCGCGGGGTCGTCATCGAACCGGCGAACACGTCGAGCACGACGTCGCCGCGTTCTGTCGTCGCGAGGATCGCCCGTTCGGGCAGCGCAGCAGGGAACGGCGCGTAATGCCGGACCGCTTTGGCTCCGCGGTGCGGCGCTATGTGCCACACGTCGCCTTTCTCGACGAGCCGTTTCGGGTTGAACCGGTGCCTCGTGTGCTTCGCCAGCATGAAGATGAACTCGTGAGCGAACAGGGGCCGGTTGGCGTGCTTCAAGCTCTCCGGTTTCACGTTCGGGGACTTGTCCCACACGATCACCGACCGCACCAGCCAGCCACGGGCCTGCGCCATCTGAGCGAACAGGAACGGCACCATCATCGCCTGCCCGGTGGCGAGGTCGGCGTAGTCCGGTTTGCCGTAGTGCGGGATCCAGTGCTTCGAGCCTTTCGTCGCGCCGGTCTTCGCGTGGTCACCGCCAGCGCCGCCTGACCCGGAGCGCTTGTCGCCGATGACGTACCACACGGTGGCGTCGTCGTCGGTCACCCGATGAAGCTCGTCGAGCACTGCGCCATCTCGTCGAGGTGATGGTCGATGCTCCCCCACCCGATCTCGTGTTCCGGGTCGTCGCCGTAGCGGCGTTGCCCGAAGTACGGCGGGGACGTGAACACCATCTGCACCGAGCTGGTCGCCAACGTCGGCAGGATCAGACGGCTGTCACCGAACAGTGCCTTGTACGTCACTCTGAGACGGAGTCCGGGTCGACGAACCGGCGGGGCTCCTCAGACTCATCGGTGTCGTCGTCTTCGTTGCCTTCGGTGGCTTCGTCGTCGACAGCTTCGTCTTTCTCGTCGTCGGTCATGCCCTCCCACTGGGCCGGGATCTCAGCGGTCGCGCCGTCGTGAATCGGGTCGGTCGGTTCTGTCGGTGTGTCACTCATCCAAACATTGTCTCACACGGGGCGACAATGTGGCAGGCTTGCGAGGTGGGCATCCCGTTGGACATCGAAGGCATCGCCCAATGGAAGACCGCGTCGCTGCGGGTTGCTGACCAGTTCCTCGTCGGCGGGGAGGTCCACCCGTTCACGACGTTCCAACTCGATCAGATCCTCGCCGCAGCACGCGACGCCGGACTATCCGAGCGCGAGCAAGGGGCGTTCCTGGTGTCCGTCATCGCGTCGGACATGGAGAACCGTGGATGGGCGGGCGTGCCGCGATCGAAGCAGTTGACGCTCGCGACAGCGTTCGCGATGCGGATGATCCACCCCGACGGTTAGACGGTGGGGTCGACGAACCGGCGGGGCTTGGCGGCGGGCTTCGCCTTGGCCACGGGTGCAGCGTCGGGCGCGCCTTCGAGTTGCTTCGCCTGCCGCTTCCATTCGCCCGGCCCCTTGAACTTGGTCACGATCACAGAGCCCATTGAACCATACGGTCCGACAGAAAGTTCTTCCCGGTCGGCGACGTGCGGCGGCCAGTAGCCGTTGCCGTCAGCGAAGTGGTAGGCCCCACCGATCGCGCGTGTGGCTGCGCCGATCGTGTGGACGTCGGCGAGGTTGTCGACGACAGTGACGGGGTCGAAGTCGATCCGGTCGAGGTCGTCGTCGTGGAACACACCGAGGTAGTGGTTCTGGCGTTCGAGGACCGTCCGGAACTTCGCCTTGGCCTGGTCCATCGCTGCGTCGAACTGCTCGCGGGAGGCGTCCTCCGGGACGCTCACCGTGTCGACGCCGTTGTCCTTCACCGTGAGCGCGTACTTGTCTGCGCCGTCGGGAAGGAACTCGCCGGTGCGGGCGTCGATCGTGGCCCCACCCCACGATTTCTGTGCTTCGACGAAAGCGCGTTGTCGGATCTCGTCCCAGTTCTCGTCGAGTCCGATCGGCTGCGAGTTGGCGGCGAACTCGTCGAGCTGAGCCCGGCCGATACGGGCGAGTCGTTGGAACTCGTCTGCTGACACCGGTCGGCTGTCCCCGCGCGCTTCGCTCGCGTTGATCGGCTCGAACTGTGCGCCTCCCCCACGCCGACCGTGCGACTGCTGATCGTGCTGGCCCTCAAGATGGAACGTGGCTGTGGTGTCGTCAAGCGGGCCCCTGCGGACCAGCACCCAGCCAAGGTCGGCACTGATTCTGGGCACGGTCACTGGATCACCTCGGTCTCGATAGCTCTGACCGTCACCCCACCGGCGACATAGTCAGTGACGTTCACGACTCGGTAACGCGTTTCGGGTGGCATCACCCATTCTCTTTCGTCGATGCCGTCGTCGACCATCGAACCCTGAGCCATGATCGGAAGGGCTTTCGCTCCGTTCGTTTTCACCGACATGACCACTCGACGCGTGTCGGGATCCCCGACGATCGGGTTGCGTGCGAAGTCTTGAACGATTCGTTTCTCTTGCGTCGTGGACATAAACCCGGGGCTCTCGAACTCGTCACCGACACGCATCTGGAACTCCGGCCATCCAGAGGCTGACGCCGCCTGACCGCGATACACGTACTCGGGGGCCGTCTGACCGTACTTGTCGATTCCTTCGGTCAGTGCCTGCACCCTCCCCGGCAAACTGTCGGCAGCTCTCGCCTGACGTTCGGCCTCGATCCGCTGATTGAACGGGCCCGCTTCCTCCGGTGTCAGTGCCCGGTGGACCACGTCCTTCCGACGAAAATCGACCGGGATGAGCGTCCCGTCAGCTTCGACCATCACCCACGTCGCCGGGCCGTGAGCGGCAGAGAGCGGTTGAAGCGGCGGGATCTCCCCGGTCCGCAGATAGGTGTTCATCTGGTGCGAGATGCCGCCCCGGTACGCGTGGTGGGCGTCAGTGAACTCGGGATCCTCGGATGACGCTGCGTACAGCTTAGACGTGGCGGTCTCATGCCGTCCAGGCCAAGCGCCGGACGGGAGGCTCTGGGAAGCAGCAAAGACAAGCTCGCCGTCGTCGATGTCACCCAAGTCGACAATGGTGGCGCTACCAGACCCGGCCCCTCCACGCCGACCGTGCGACTGCTGATCGTGTTGGCCCTGGAGATGGAACACCTCGACCGACGCCGCCATCTCGTCGCCGTCTTCCTCCCAGTCGACCGGGCCGTCACGCCGACCGGCGGACTTCCTTCGCCAATACTCCTCAGCGGCCTCCGGCGACAACCACTTCGGGTCGATGCCACCTCGACTGTCGATCTCGTTGATCGTCTCCCACCGACCGACGGAGTTGCGAGGCTGATTCGGATCGAACCGGAACACGGCGATTCCCAGCTCGTCGCGAAGGCTCGGGTAACGCCGGTACAGCTCCTCCGCACCGGCACCGAACCCGTCGCTGTCCTGCCCCCACACCGACTCCCAATGGCCCCCAACTTTGACCTGGACGTCGATGATGTCGACGGGGGTGCGGCCGTCGACACAGACCTCCATTTCGCCTCCGACCATGCTTCCCTGACGGTTCCGGTCGACCGAGTTGCCGTCAGCGTCGACGAACGCTGTGCGGCCGTCGGGGGTGTCGACCTCTTGGACGAGGATGTCGGACTGACGGGCCCTGGCCGTGACCTTCACGACCAGATTCATGCCCCTCCCGGCGTTCACCGACTCGGCGACGCCTTCGCGTGTGGTCCATGACTGGCCGAGCCCGCTCAGCGACTCGATGCGCTGATGGCCCTCGAAGCCGAGTAGCTGGTCGGCGATGATCGGCCCGAGCTGGAGGTGCTGGTTGAACTCGTCGGGCTCCGCCCCCGAGTACATCTGAGTGTCGATGCGCCGTTTCAGGTCGTCAGACACGTTGATCGCAAGGCCGCGGTGCATGACCGGACCATCGAACTTCGACTGGTTGACACCCCGCCGGGCGGCCTTCGCTACGCGTTCGGTCTCCGCTGCCGCTGCACCCTTGTACTGGCCTCCACCGGATCCGCCGCCCCAGCGGCCACCGTCCGACGAACCAGCGGGAACACGAGGCTGATTCTCGTCGAACGCCAGCTCCGCCGTGGCGGTCAGGGTGTCGCGCATCCAGTCGGGGCCGCCCACCATCGGGTCGTCGATGTTGATGATCATCACGTCATGCCTCCCTGTTGACCGGGGTGAGTTCCTCGATGTCGATCGGGTTGCCGAGCAGGATGACCTCGCGCTCGCGCAGCGAACCCCACCCGGTGGTCGATGCCATCCCGACGATCTGGTTGATCGGGACTTCGGCGCGCATCATCCACCCACCGCCCGACGAGTGCTCCCCGCCGAACTGGCGTGCGATGCCGATGTCAGTCGTCCATGACGACAACGGGTTGCCCTGCGTCACGGTCGCGCCGGTCATGTTGGTCGCTGAGTGACCGGAGTCCTTCACACCTCGGTACACGGTGATCGTCGACCGGTTGTCGCGTCGCACACCGTTCAGGATCGTGTCCTCGATCGCGAACTGGTCAGCCTCGATGATGTGGTTGATCGTGGTCGGCATCAGGTTCCGGATGCCTTTGGCCTTGTCCATCGCCCCGCCCGGGTAGTACCCGTTCAGTGCCGCCGTTGCTGCGGACAGGTTTTTCTGTTCAGCGATCGCGAGATGGAACGCCACCATGCCAGGGGTGACTGCCGACTGCTGCCATTGCGAGTTACGCCAATCGACTGCGCCGTGCGCGACCGTGACCCCGGTCGCCTCCTCGACGATCGCCGACATGGCTGCCGGGTCGCCGCCTGCCGTGAACGCTTCGACCGCTACCTGGACGCGTTCGGTCACCTCCGACTTCGGGTAGTCGACTCGCCAGGCTTTAGCCGCCGTCGAAAGTTGCATCGCGACACCGAGCGGGAGCCGCCCCACCACTTCGCCACGCAGACCGAAGTCGGCGATGTCGTTCTCGATGTCCTGCGCGATCATGATCCGCTGCAACGAGTCCATCTCGGCCAGGGTCTGTGCGTTGAGTTCGTCGGCGATCTCCTGCCGGGTTTCCTCACCCATGTACAGCACGACCGTCGCTGCGCCGTCCTGCTTGAACTTCCCGGCGTTCGATTCGTTCCCGGCGTACTGGTCACTCAACGACTCGACGTCGTCGTACGGGAACGGGGTGCCGTCCTCGCGTGTTGCCGGGTTCTGCTCGAACCCGCCCGGGCCGCCACCACCACCCCAGCGGCCGCCGTCCGACGAACCAGCAGGGACACGAGGCTGATCCGGGTTGTAACGCAGCGCCTGCGTGATAGGGGACCGAGATCCGGGATCGTCGCGAAGAATCGAGAGAGATGCGGAGCGGGTCGGGTCGAGGAACTTGACGCCGTCCCACGACGACGAGCTGAGAAACACCTGCTTGAACCGTGGAGAGATCGCGAGGAGATCAGCGCCGTACACCGGTTCGATCTCGTTGCGGTTGTCGTCCCATTGGGCCATGACCGCCTCGAACTCACGGTACTTGGCGTTGTCGGAGCCGAGCACCCCGTTGCGGACCTCGAACCGGGCGTACGCCTGCCATTCCTCGATCGTCGAGTCGGTGTAAGTCCCATACCCCGCCGCCGCCCACGAGTACCGGCCAACATCGACGGCGTTCAGCTCGAACGTGAACACACCGAGTTCGTCGGCGAGCCCCTGCTCTGTGCGCTCGGCGAACTCGGTGCCGATCCCCTGGTTCTGAAACTCCGGTTCGATAGTCAGGTACTCGTTCTTCACGATGCCGTTCGAGTACATCGTGCGTTGGAAGTCCCCTACGGGATCTCCGTTCGGGGCGTCGATTGTGCCAGCAATGGAAATGTCGGTCGTGCCTGGATTCGTCAACGAAGCGAACTCCTCGATCTCCGCCCGCACCGTGTACTTCTCGCCGTTGGCGGTGATCTGGAAGTCGTAGATGTCCGACAACGCCGACAGCCGATCCTCAGCAGAGATTTCGGCGACGAACGGGCGTCGAGCAGCGCCCCCACCGGCGTGCGTCTGCTGATCGTGCTGGCCTCGGAGGTGGAACACGGTGAGCCCGTCGACGGTGAACACCTCCTCGTCGTCGTCGTCCTCGTCGTTTTCGGGGTCACCGGCTGCTTCGGCGTCGGACTGCTCCGACATGAACACCGGGGCCAGCTTCACGAGACGGCCGAGCGTGTCGATCATGGCTTGCTCGTCTTCGCGAGTCGTCGTGGCGTTGACGGTCACGCCTCGACCTCCCAGTCGTTGAACACCGCCGGGTTGATGTACGACTTCAACGACGTCGACGGTGTGTTGCCGAGAATATCCGACACGGCGACACCGACCGTCTTGCGTGCCCGTTCCAGCGCCGCCTGCGACGGGTACCGCTTCGGGAGCGCCGCCACCCTCGACATCGCGATCGTGTTGGCCTTGTACGTGCGGATGTCATGGTTCTTGAAGTCGGAACCGGTGACCCGGTCGATGTAGTCGTCGGTGCTCGCAGCGTTCGTGTCGAACAAGCGGTCGCTGCCGGATTTGCCCGACTTCCAGGCGTTCATCGTCGACGCGAGCGCCGGGTCGTTCACAGTGATGTCGACGGGCTTCGATCCTTTGCCCTCGAACCGGATCCGGACTTCGTCGCCGGACACAGTGACGTGTCGGGCTTCGAGCGACGACGCGCCGTAGGTGGCCTTGCCTGATCGGGTACCTCGCGCTGCGGTGCCGCCACCGGAGTCGATGCGGATCCCGGTGGCGCGCATCACTTGAACTGCTGCGGCGTCCGGGTTCGTCGTAGCGTCTTCGGCGATCGCCTTGTCGAGCTTCGGCATCGCCCGATGCAGATCGGCTTGGCGTTCGTACTTGGCTTCGGCCTGCCGTTTCGAGTGGGCCTCCGAGTAAGTCGACTGGACCTGACCGTTCGGGGCGACACCGCGAGCGACGAGCCCGTTTCTGTTGCCGTCGGCCGAGTTGGCGACCATCACGTACCGCATGCCGGGTGCGACACCGAGCGCTTTGCGTTCCTCTGCGGTCGCCTCGTGCAGCCCCGAGTTGTCGGACCCGCCGTGCACGGCGCGCATCATCGCTTCCTCATGGGTCTCACCGCGTCGCGTCGTGTACCGGGAGCGTTGCGCCTTCGAGAGAGTGTCGACTTCGGCTTGGATCGTCGCCGGATCCTTGTTCGACCCGCCGGTCCCGAACGGTGGCGGAGAGCAAGACGAGTCGTCGCAGCCCACGCTGAGCTGGTGCATCTCCGACGACAGGTGCGACATCGAAGCGTTCGAGAACGACACCCGGCGGTCGCCGATCGTGCGGGCGGCGACACCGTTGGCGGCGTTGTAGGTGCGGGCCTGGTCGAGTAGCTCGTCGATCGGTAGGTCGATACGGACTACGTCGACCGGTGACGCTGCCGGGTCGCCGTCGAGTTCCATGATCGCAGCGGCCGCCCACCGGTGATGCCCGTCCAGGATGCGGCCGTCCGACGACACCATGATGCGATGCGCCGACCCGAACGAACCGTCCTGGATCCGTTCGATCATGCGGGCCACTGCGACCCCGTCGAGTTCGTTCTGTGTGGCCGACAGCGTCGACGCGTTCACGGTGTCATCGACGAACCCGACGCCCTGCTCGGCGAGTTGGTCACGGAACCCGTCGATGTGCACCCTCGGGATCTGCGGCATGTCCGCCCGGCCAATCGTGTTGCCACGCACCTCGGAGAACAGGTTGGGATACCCGTCGACGTCGACCGCGGTCAGGTCAACGGTGCCTTCGGTGATGTCAGCGAACGTCGCGACGATCCCAGCGACCTCCGACGGTGATGTCCGGATCGTTTCACCGGTCGCGATGCGGTCGGCGACACCCGACCCGATCGAGCCTCCACCGATCGACGTCCACCGGCCGTCGTCGTCGCGAGCCTGCCCCGGGTCGAACCGGAACACGGTGATCCCGGCGGCGAGTTCGACGTCCTTCACGCCTTGGCGTTCGGTGAGTTCGTCGACGACGGTCTGGAACGCGTCTTTCTTCACGTACGCGCCCTCACGCCGGTAGTTGGCGTCGTCGACCTGCACGAACCGGTCGAGCTTCAAGTACGACTCGCGACCGTTCTTGTCCCAGTCCCCGGACCCGACCGGCAGCCGATCGTCCGACGACCGACCAGGCTTCGAGGTGAGCTGCACACCGACCAGGTTCTTGCCGTCGGCGGTGCGTCCGATGATGAGCACCGGGCGGTCCTTCGACTGCGACGCGTCTTCCTCGAACGGGATCTTCGCCCACACGATCTCACCCGGGTCGGCCTTGCCGTCAGGGTGTCGCGGCCGGTACGCGATCCGCACATCGGAGAACGGCACGTCAGGGAGCACACCCGCAGGACGCCCACGACGGGCTGGACGGGCTTTGCCGGGTGGTGGAGGGATCGGACGACCATCACGGCCGCCGCCACCCCAGCGGCCGCCTCCGGACGAACCAGCGGGCACACGAGGCTGATTCTCGTCGAACCTGAACACGGTGACGCCCTCCACGGCGAGGCCTTGCCGTTCGAGTGAGTCGATCCATGCTTTGCCGTCGTCGGTGCGAGCAATGGAGTGGGCGATGTTCGGGATCTGGTCCTTGCCGAACTTCCACATCTCGGTGGCGATGTCCTTGCCCCGCCATTTCGGTTCGACGATGATGGACTGGACCTCGCGCACCTCGACGCCGTCCCTGGTCACCTTCGTCGTGCGGATCGCCGCAAGAGGTCGCGACCTGTTCGCTTCCGCTGTGGCACGCCAGAACTCCGGGGAGTGCACCTCGACAGCCTCGATGCTGCCGTACCCGACGAAGTCGAGCCGGACGGACTTGTCGCCGACAGCGATGATCTTCGACGTGGCGGGCACCGGCATGGAGTCGACCCCGGCATCCCAGTCGGCCCGGTCGATGCTTCCCCAATTCTTGTGCTGGATCGTGTTGAACCCGCCCTCGGACCAACCTGATTCGAGCGGGCGGGCCGTGCCTCCACCGGCGTGCGTCTGCTGGTCGTGCTGGCCTTGGAGGTGGAACGTCTCGACGGCCAGGTTCGCTGTTCGGGGGTCGCCGACGCGACGCACACCGTCCCACGACGGGCCATTGAGGAACACCGTCTTGAATCGGGGATCCACGGCAAGCAGGTCGGCCGGGTAGACCGAGCCGATGTCGTCAGACCACGAACGGAACACCGCCTCAGCGGCCGACGTGATCTCCGGGGTGAACGGTGTGGCCTGGCTCTGAGGGTTGCCAATGAGAGCCCGGGCCTCGTTGACCCACCGGTCACGGGTGAACGACGCTAGAGACGAGCCCGAGCCAGCGTCGAGCTGATACCCGCGTGCCGCCCACGCGTACTTGCCGACAGAAACTGCGCCCACCCGGTACTCGGTCGCGCCGAGCCCGGCCTCGGTCTGATCCAGGAACGCCGTCCCGATGCCTTTGCCCTGCTCGCCGACCGAGATGTTCAACGCATGGTTGAACACCGTGCCGTCTTCGTACACCGACCTACTGAACGTCCCCATTTCGACGCCGTCCGTGTCGTAGATCGACCCGGACACATCCGTCTTGATCGGCAACACCCCTTGCGGTGAGGTGGTGTTCACGTCACCGATCGTGTACGACCGCCCACCGACATCGAACTCGCCGGAGTACACGTCCTGCACCTTGGCGGCGAGCCGCTCCCGGGCGTCGGCTTCCCCGGCTGCCATTGCGGCTTTCGGGGTGGCGTGCTTCGATGCGCGATCGCCGTCCCAGGTGACGTCGTCGATACCGGTCTCCGCCAACCACGCGACGAGGGCCTGCTCACCCTCGACGGTGTTCTGGTCGCCGTACATGCCGTACACGTCAGCGCCGGTCACCTCGCCGTCGTCTTCGATGAACACCACCTCGA
>Ga0105045_10000029_pt1 | contig 70509 bp, 71 predicted proteins | sample MAT02_FD_78089 | JGI IMG/M metagenome (GOLD analysis project Ga0105045, IMG submission 78089) | Freshwater microbial communities from Lake Fryxell liftoff mats and glacier meltwater in Antarctica - MAT-02 (megahit assembly) | ecosystem: Environmental > Aquatic > Freshwater > Ice > Liftoff...
CACGAGCGCGAGATGATCGGCGGGATGGACATGGGCTCGATGGGGCGTGATTCCATGCACCAGATGGCAAAGAAGGCCGTCGGCACCGGCGAATCCGGCAGGTTGAATGATGGGATCCTGCGCGCCGATATCGTGCGCCACGAAATCGACGCTATGGCGTTCGGACTGACGATGGAACGCTTGAAGGACGAGGCCAAGGCCGGGCAAGGTGTGGGGGCCCTGTCGTCGATGCTGAAATATTACGGCACCGAGCTGAACAAGCAGCGCCAGGAACTGCTGATGTCGATCAACGGCACCGACAGCCTGACGTGGGAGGGCGAGGACAAGCACGACGGGGACGGCCCCGGCGGTCGCCCGGCGGGCGACATGGCGAAAAGCTGGCTCCGGAGCCGGGCCAACTCGATTGAGGGCGGCACGTCCGAAGTGCAGCTCAACATCATCGCCAAGCGCGTCCTCCAGCTCCCGGGAGCCTGAGCCGTGGCGCTTGTCCTCAATGACGAACAACGGATGGTAAAGGATTCGGCAGACGGATTCTTCGCCAGCGAAGGCCCCGTCGCCCAGCTCAGGAAACTGCGCGATTCCAAAGACCCGGACGGGTTCGACCGCGGTGTCTGGGCGAAAATGGCCGAAATGGGCTTTGCCGGCGTCGCAATCCCCGAACAGTTCGGCGGCGCGGGCCTCGGCATGGTGGCGGCAGGGCTGATCCAGGAAGCCATCGGGCGCAACCTGACATTGTCCCCCTTCCTGTCGTCCGCCATCGTGGCTGCGACCGCCATCGCGAAGGGCGGTTCGGAAGACCAGAAGGTGGCGCTGCTGCCGAAAATGGCCTCGGCCGAGATCATCGTCGCACTCGCCGCCGATGAATCGCCCCGCCACGCGCCGCACCATGTGGCAACCCGGGCCGAACCCTCGGGCAACGGCTTCCGCCTCTCAGGCGCCAAGCCTTTCGTGCTGGATGGCCATGTCGCGGACCAGCTGATCGTTGCCGCGCGCACCTCGGGCGCAGATGATGATGTTGCCGGGATCACCCTGTTCCTCGTCGATCCCCGGGCGACCGGTGTCTCCATCGACCGGCGCACCATGGTCGACAGCCGCAACGCTGCTGACGTCACGCTCGATGGTGTTCAAGTGGACGGGGCCGATGTCCTGGGAACGGTGGGCGAGGGGTTTACGACACTGGAGGCCGCGCTCGATGCCGGCCGCGCCTGCCTGGCCGCCGAGATGCTGGGCGTGTCCGCGCAGAGTTTCGAAACGACGGTGGATTATCTGAAGCAGCGCGACCAGTTCGGGCAGAAGATCGGCAGCTTCCAGGCACTTCAGCACCGTGCGGCGCATCTGTTCTGCGAAATCGAACTGGCGCGATCGGTGACCCTGAAAGCGCTCAGCGCATTAGATGCCGGAGACATGCGTGCGCCCTTCTACGTCAGCCTCGCCAAGGCCAAGGCAGGCGATGTCGCTAAGCTCGCCACGAACGAGGCGGTGCAGATGCACGGCGGCATCGGCATGACCGACGACTATGATATCGGCTTCTTCATGAAGCGTGCCCGGGCTGCCGGAGAGACGTTTGGCGACGGCGCGTTCCATGGGGATCGTGTGGCCCGTCTGCTCGATTATTGAGGACGCGACCGTGGAACTGAACCATGTCACGCTGCCGGCAGACGATTACGAAGCCAGCCGTGCTTTTTATCTGGCGCTCGGCCTTTTGCAGATTGTAGCCGCGCCGCCTCGCTATGCCCGGTTCGAAATGCCGGGCGGCAGCACGCTCAGCTTCGAGGTGATGGCCGACGGCACGGCGGGCGCGGCGGAAATCTACCTGCACTGCGACAATGTCGATGCCGAGGCGGCAGCGGCGCGCAGGCGCGGGATCATCTTTGATTATATGCCGCGCGATGAGAACTATTTATGGCGCTGTGGCCGGGTGACAGACCCTGCCGGAAACCGGATTTTCCTCTATCATGCCGGCAAGAATCACCGTTTCCCGCCTTGGCGGCTGGATGGGCGCAAGCCCGATCCGGACATCGGGCAGAGCGGATAACCTTTGGGGAGAGACCATGCTGACCTTACTCGACAACGCCATCGACGCTGCAACGGCCGCCATCACTGCTCAGGGCGGGCAGCTTGCGGTCGGCAAGGCCGTCATCCGCGGTGTCGAACTTCCTGTGTTCGAAAATGCGCCGCCGTCTTTGCGCGAATATTTCGCCTTCTTCATGCCTGCCCACGCGAAAAAGGAGTTCGTCGTCTATGAAGGCGAACGTCTCAGCTTCGCCGATATCCAGGCCGAGGCGCTGAAGATTGCCGCCATGCTCCAGCATCGCCACGGAATCGCCAAGGGTGATCGGGTGACGATTGCGATGCGGAACTACCCGGAATGGATTTCCACGTTCATCGGCGCGGTCATGCTGGGAGCTATCGTCGTTCCCATGAACGCCTGGTGGATTTCCGACGAGCTGGCCTATGGCCTGCGGGACAGCGGCACACGAATCGTGATTGCCGATGAAGAGCGCGCACGCCGCATTGCCGCCATCGAAGGTCTGTCGCTTCCAATCATCACGGTCCGCACGAGCCGGGCTGTCGCCAAAGGGCTAGGCGCCGAAACGCTGGAGGATGCGCTGTCAGCCTCTCCGGCGGAGCCCTGGTTCCTGCCGCCGATCTACCCCGAGGACGACGCGACCATCATGTACACGTCGGGTTCGACCGGCACACCCAAGGGCGCCGTCGCGACCCACCGCTCGGTCGTTTCGGGCGCGCTGAACTATCTCGTCCAGGGCCTTTCGATGTTGCAGCTCGCCATGGCGCAGGGCGTTGCGATGCCCGAACAGCAGGTCATGCTGCTGAATGTTCCGTTGTTCCACATCACAGGTTCGGTGCCCGTGATGCTGGTGTCGGTCGCCATCGGCCGCAAGCTGGTGATCATGCACAAATGGGATGCCGGCGAGGCGCTGCGCATGATCGAGAAGGAGCGCTGCACCTACTTCGTCGGCGTGCCCACCATGAGCCTCGAGCTCATCCAGCACCCCGACCGGGACAAATATGATCTCTCGACCCTGGTCGACATTGCCGGCGGCGGGGCTGCGCGCCCGGCCGAGCATGTAGAGCGTATCGCCAAGGCGCTTCCCGGCAAGAGCCCGGCAATCGGCTACGGCCTCACCGAAACCAACGGCGTGGGCGCGGGGAACATCCGCGACAACTACCGCCTTCGTCCCAACTCCACCGGGCGGGCGTCGAAACCCCTCGTCGAGATGGAAATTTTCGACGATGCCATGAACGCGCTTCCCCAGGGCGATGTCGGCGAAGTCTGTATCCGCTCGGCCGCCAATGTGCGCGGCTACTGGAACAAGCCCGAAGCCACCGCGTTGGCCTTCACCGCAGATGGCTGGTTCAAGACCGGTGATCTCGGCATGCTCGATGAAGACGGCTATCTCACCATCGTCGACCGCAAGAAGGACATCATCATCCGCGGCGGCGAGAATATCTCGGCCGTCGAAGTGGAAGCGGCGATTTATGGCCACCCGGCGGTCGCCGAAGCGTCCGTTTTCGGCCTGCCGGATGAGCGGCTCGGCGAAATCGTCGGCGCGGTGGCCTACCTGAAGCCCGGCGAGCGGCTGGAGGCCGAGGCGCTGGTGGAATTCGTGAAGCGCGATCTCGCTGCCTTCAAGGTGCCGGCCCGTTTGTGGATTGCCGACCAGCCGCTTCCCAAGCTGGGCTCGGGCAAGTTCGACAAGGTCAACCTGCGGGCCCACTTCCGCGCGGTGCATCTGGGCCGGGGTGCATGACCTTCCGGCTCCGGCGCGGGGGTCCGGCGGATGCTGCTGCGATATGCGATCTTTTCCACCGCAGCTTCACGGCGACCTTCGGGCATCTCTATCCGCCGGACGATCTGGCCGGCTTTCTTGCGGAGTGCTCGGTGCCGGGCTTTGCCGCCGAGCTGTCGCGGCCCGATTTCGCGGTGATGCTGGGCGAATCGGATGTTATCGCCGGGGATGGGTCTGGTCGTCTGCTCGGCTATTGCACGCTGGGACCGGAGGATCTCGGCATCGCGCGCGACCGGCGCTGGTGGGTGCTGCGGCAGCTCTATCTGGAAGAGGCCGCAAAGGGCATTGGCCTTGCGCAGGCGTTGATGGACTGGGCGCTGACCGAATCGCGCGCGCGGGCCATGCAGGATCTCTATCTCACCGTGTGGGTGGAAAACCATCGCGCGCGGCGCTTTTACGAACGGCAGGGCTTCATCGAAGTGGGTGCCTATGCCTTCAAGGTGGGCAACACCATCGACGACGACCGAATCCTGAAACTGTCTCTTTGAAGCGGAGCACCGCCTTTGAAGCACTGCAAGCCGTGCAAGGGGCCTCTGGGTGTTGACCCGCATTCAATCCCGCCGGATCCGCGCCCGCCACGGATTTCTGGGCCGAACCGGGGGCATGTCCAAAGGCCTTTACGCCAGCCTCAACGTCGGCCTCGGGTCGGATGACGATGCCGCCAGCGTTGCGGAAAACCGCGCCCGCGCCGTGAACGCCGTCGCCCCCGGCGCACGGCTGGTGACCCTGCAACAGGTGCACAGCGCCATCGCCGTGGAAGCAGGGGACTGGCCGGAAAACGATCGGCCGCATGCCGACGCCCTCGTTACCAACCGCCCCGGCCTTGCGCTGGGCATTCTGACAGCGGATTGCGCGCCGGTGCTGTTCGAGGATGATGTTGCCGGCGTGATCGGCGCGGCCCACGCCGGCTGGAAAGGCGCTTTCACCGGCGTTCTGGAGGCAACGGTCTCAGCGATGGAAAGGCTCGGCGCAAACCGCAGCCGGATTTCGGCTGCCATCGGCCCGTGCATCGCGCGGAAGTCCTATGAGGTGGACGAAGCGTTCCGCGCCCGGTTTCTTGATGCCGAGCCCCGGAACGACGGCTTTTTCACCGATGGCCGCCCGGGCCATGCCCAGTTCGATCTGGAAGGCTATTGCGCCGCACGCCTTTCGGATGCGGGTGTCGAACGCATCGAGGCGTTCGGGGTGGATACCCGTTCCGATCCGGTGCGCTTTTTCAGCTACCGGCGCACGACGCTGGTCGGCGAGCCCGACTATGGCCGCCAGCTGAGCCTCATAAGCCTGTGAGCGAGCGTCCCCGGGGCATTCAGCCCCGGGGCGCGTCCGTCATCCGTGCTTCAACCTCTGGTCGAGGCGTAGAGATCCCAAAGGCCGGCCACGTCGGAATAGCCACCGGCCGGAACCGACTTGAAGCTCGCCCGTGCGGCGGCCATCTGCCCGGCGCGTTGCTGCGCGATGCCCTTGAACAGGGCTGCCTCGGCTGCGGCCGGGCCCTTCTGCGCTGTCGTGTAAGCGGCGATCGCCTGCGGATACTGGCCGGCGCCCATGAAGGCATGCCCAGCAACAAGCGCGGTCTTCGGGGCCCTGGCCTGCACCGGCGCCTGGGCCATGGCGGCAGCCTGGCGCTTGGCCGAGGCTTCCACGAGGCGGCTTGTCATGGCGTCACCCGGAGGAAGCACACCGCTTTCGCTGGCGGCCCGAACCGCATCTGCGGCTACGCCCGGCTGGCCGGACACGATGGCGATCTTTGCGAATTCCTGCACATCGGCGGCCGTTGTTAGGTTCCCCGTCTCGCGCATCAGGTGATAGAGACCAAGCTTGGCATCGCGAGACATCGGCGCGGACTTCATGTCCAGCAGCAGCGCGCGCCAGCGGGACGGAGTCGGGTCGACGCGGATCAGCTTCTGGATGGTGGCAAGATAGGCTTTGCGATCGCCCGTCTTGAACTGCGCTCCGGCAAGATTCTGCAACAGCGCCGGATTGTTCGGGTTCCGTGCCAGCATCTGCTCATACATCTTGGCGGCTTCGGCCGGCTTGCCCTGCATCAAATAGGATTGGGCGATGATCGTTGACTGCCCGGATTTGCGGGCCGCTGCGATCGCCTTGTCATACTGGCGCGCCTGATAATACAGCGGCGCGAGCTGGCTGGCAGGAGCGCCGATCCGCTCGAGTTCGGCGGCGGCTTGCCCAAATTGCCCGCCGCGCGTGTGCACGAACGCAGCCATCTGGGCGACCTTGGTGCGCTCGGTCGACGTCTTGGCGGCCTGGCGTGCCTGGTTCACGAAATTCAGGGCGGCGGCATTGTTGCCGGCGCGGGCGGCAGCAGACGCCTGTTGCAGCGGCCTGCCGACTGCAGGCGAAAGCGCCTGGGCGCTGGCGGCACCCGAAAGCAATCCGGGGCCTGCTACACCGGCCAGCGGAACAGCGGCTGCAACAGCCAGAGAGAGAAGGAGCGCGGAGCGCAAAACGAGCTTCATTGACGACCTTTCATGCGTGCGGGGAGGCACAGACCCACCCTTTACCAGCCGCAAGCTGGCAAAAGGCTGAATGACCGGAAGCCCCCTCCCAGTGGAGCGGAGTCATAATCAAACGTCTGCGGCATGGGAAGCATAGTATTAAACTGACGGGGCTACGCAGCGACGACCAGTTTTGACAGCGGGACGCGATGCGCTATCGGCAGCGACCAACACCAACAACCGCGAGCAGGAACCCAGTGGCAACAGCCTTTATCTTTCCCGGGCAGGGGAGCCAGGCCATCGGCATGGGCCGCGCGCTGGCGAGCGCAAGCCCCGCAGCACGCGCCGTGTTCCAGGAAGTGGACGAAGCGCTCGGCCAGCATCTGTCCCGCCTGATGTTCGATGGGCCCGAGGATGAATTGACCCTTACGGCCAACGCACAGCCGGCCATCATGGCCGTAAGCCTCGCGGCGCTTGCCGTGCTTGAAAAGGACGGCGGCTTCCGCCTTTCGGAAAAGGCCGGTCTGGTCGCCGGGCACAGCCTTGGCGAATATTCCGCACTTGCCGCCGCCGGCGTGTTCACGCTGGCCGATGCCGCCGGGCTTCTGCGCCTTCGCGGGGATGCGATGCAGGCTGCCGTGGCCCCCGGCGAAGGCGCGATGGCAGCGATCCTCGGCCTGGATGCGCAAGCGGTCCAGCGTGCGGTCGCAGCGGCGGCACAGGGCGAAATCTGCGCCTGCGCCAACGACAATGCGCCCGGCCAGGTAGTGATTTCCGGGCACCGCGCGGCGGTCGAACGGGCGATCGAACTGGCCAAGGAAGCGGGCGCACGGCGCACGATGCTGCTGAATGTTTCAGCACCGTTTCACTGCGCCTTGATGGCGCCCGCCGCCATCGCCATGGCCGGCGCGCTCGCCCAGACTGTCATGCACGCACCCCTCGTGCCCCTGATCGCCAATGTCACGGCGGCCCCCGTCGCCGAACCCGCCGAAATCCGCCGGCTTCTGGTCGAGCAAGTGACCGGCACGGTGCGCTGGCGGGAATCGGTGGAGGCCATGGCGGCGTCGGGCACGATCCACATGGTGGAATGCGGCGCGCGGGTTCTGGGCCCGATGATCAAGCGTATCGCGCCCGATGTGCAATGCCTCTCGATCACCGGTCCCGACGATGTCGAGGCCGTGCTGAAACATCTCTAGGGAATTACACCATGTTCGATCTCAGCGGAAAAACGGCCTTGGTAACGGGCGCCAGCGGCGGAATCGGCGGCGCGATCGCCCGTGCGCTTGCAGCGCAGGGCGCAAAACTCGCCCTGTCGGGAACCCGCGCCGATGCTCTGGAGGCTGTTGCAGCCGAACTCGGCGGCGCCGTCATCCTCCCGTGCCGGCTGGACGAACCCGCCGAAGTGGAGGCACTTGTCCCCTCCGCGGTCGCGGCGCTCGGCGGGCTTGACATCCTGGTGAACAACGCCGGCATCACCCGTGACGGCCTTGCCATGCGGATGAAGGATGATGACTGGAACGCCGTGCTCCGCGTGAACCTGGAGGCAGCGTTCCGCCTTTCGCGTGCCGCAATGCGGCCGATGATGAAGGCCCGGTTCGGCCGGATCATCTCCATCACCTCCGTCGTCGGTTCGATCGGAAACCCCGGCCAGGCCAATTACGCCGCCGCCAAGGCAGGGCTCGAAGGAATGACCCGGTCGCTTGCAGCCGAAGTCGCTTCGCGCGGGGTCACGGTGAACTGCGTCGCGCCGGGCTTCATCCGCTCGAAGATGACGGATGCGCTGACCCCAACCCAGCAGGCATCGATGCAGGAGCGAATTCCCGCGGGGCGCTTTGGGGAAGGTGCCGATGTCGCCGCCGCAGTCGTCTGGCTCGCCAGCAACGAGGGCGGCTATGTGACCGGCCAGGCGATCCATGTGAACGGCGGGATGTTCATGGCCTGAAGGGGCGGCCGGCGGCGGCGCAGGTCCGCGCTGACGGGGCTTTGCCAAGGTCGGCGGGCGCGCATGGAGCCCGTCCAACGGCTTGGCCTCAACCCTCGGCGCTTGCAAGCCTGCGACGCCGGGGCTATCGCGAAATGGCAATCCACGGGGCCCTGCTCCGGAACGAAGGGGTGATCGAATGAGCGACGTTGCAGACCGTGTTAAGAAGATCGTTGTCGAGCATCTGGGCGTCGAAGCCGAAAAGGTGAATGAGGACGCGAGCTTCATCGACGACCTGGGCGCAGACAGCCTCGACACCGTCGAGCTTGTCATGGCCTTCGAAGACGAATTCGGCGTGGAAATCCCCGATGATGCCGCCGAGAAGATCCTGACGGTGAAGGACGCCATCGCGTTCATCAACGCCAACGGAAAGTGAAGCCTGTCCCGCCGCTGGCGGGGCCGGTGCACCAGTCACGCGGCTCCGCGGCCCATGGGCCCGGAGCCGTCTCTGTATCTGGGCCGTCTCAGTATCTGGGTCGATTCAGCAGCGGGGCCATATGCGTTGTCTGAGCCGTTGGTGAGTCCGGGCAGAACCGAAAGCGAGAGGAGAGGCGCATGCGCCGCGTAGTCATAACCGGACTGGGGCTTGTAACGCCGCTGGGGGGAAGTGTTGAGCAGACCTGGAGCCGGCTTCTTGCCGGTCAGTCTGGCGCTGCCACCATCACCCGTTTCGATGCGTCCGATTATGTCTGCCGCATCGCTTGCGAAGTGAAACCCGACGATTTCGATCCTGATCTGAGGGTCGATCACAAGGTCCAGCGGCAAGTCGACCCGTTCATCATTTACGGAATCGATGCTGCAAGCCAGGCGCTGGAAGACGCCGGCCTCACCGACATGACCGAGGAAGAGCGGCTGCGCGCGGGCACCATGATCGGCTCGGGCATCGGCGGCCTGCCCGGCATTGCCAGCGAATCCATCGTTCTGCACGAACGCGGCCCCCGCCGGGTCAGCCCGCACTTCGTGCATGGTCGGCTGATCAACCTCGTCTCCGGCCAGGTTTCCATAAAATACGGCCTGATGGGCCCCAACCACGCTGTCGTCACGGCCTGTTCCACCGGCGCGCACGCCATCGGGGATGCCGCCCGCCTGATTCAGTGGGGGGATGCCGATGTGATGGTCGCTGGCGGCGCAGAAGGCGCGATCTGCCCGCTGGGCATCGCCGGCTTCTCCCAAGCGCGCGCGCTCAGCACCGATTTCAACGATGAACCCACGCGCGCCAGCCGCCCGTGGGACAAGCGCCGCGACGGCTTCGTGATGGGCGAAGGCGCGGGCATCGTGGTGCTGGAAGAGCTTGAGCACGCAAAGGCCCGCGGTGCGAAAATCTATGGCGAGGTGGTGGGCTATGGCCTCACCGGAGACGCCTATCACGTCACCGCTCCGCACCCGGAAGGCTCGGGCGCATTCCGCTCCATGGAAATGGCGCTGAAGCGGGCCGGGATGGCCCCGGTCGACATCGATTATGTGAACGCCCACGGCACTTCCACCCCGATGGGCGATGAGCTGGAACTGGGCGCCATCAAGCGTCTGTTCGGCAGCGCGGTCTCCGGCCTGTCGATGAGCTCCACCAAATCTGCCATTGGCCACCTTCTGGGCGGAGCCGGCGCGGTCGAGAGCATTTTCTGCCTGCTGGCCATGCGCGACGGGATCGTGCCTCCAACGCTGAACCTCGAAGACCCGTGTGACGGCGCCGAGGGGATGGACCTTGTTCCCATGCGGGCCAAGGAACGCAAGGTGGATGCAGTGCTGAACAACAGCTTCGGCTTCGGCGGAACCAACGCAACGCTCATCATGCGCCGGTTCTGACCGCATGAGCGGGACCGCGAGGGTCTCTGGCCAGCCCCGCTGGGTCGTGTGGGGCGCTGTCCTCGCGATCGGAGCGATGCTCATGCTCAGCTTGTGGACAGCGACGATGTGGCGCCGGGCGCCCATGCCGGGCGCTCCGAGGATCGAGGTGGAAATTGCGCGCGGGGCCTCCATCGGGCAAGCGGCCGATGCGCTCGAAGCCGCCGGCGTCATCGAAAGCGCGGAGCTGTTCGAGGGCCTTGCCCGCACCATCGGCGGCGACAAGCCGATCCAGTACGGCACCTATGCCTTTTTCGAAGGAGAGGGCTGGGGCCAGATTCTGGAACGTTTGCAGCGCGGCGACACCATTATCGTCCGCATCCTAATTCCCGAGGGGATGCCCAGCGTGATGGTGTCGGACAGGATCAACGCCGTCGGCCGGCTGGAGGGCAAGGTCGGGCCCCCGGCCGAGGGCAGCATCCTGCCCGCCACCTATGAAGCGAAAATCGGCGAGCGGCGCCAAAATGTGGTGAAGCGGATGCAGGATGCAATGGTCACCGAACTCGACCTACAGTGGGAGCGCCGTTCCGAGAACATCGCGGTGCAATCGAAGGAAGACGCCGTGATCCTGGCCTCCATCGTGGAGAAGGAAACCGGCACACCGGGGGAGCGGCGGCGCATCGCCGGGCTCTATTCCAACAGACTGAAGCAGGGCATGCGGCTGGAGGCCGACCCGACCGTCATCTATCCGATTACCAGGGGCAAGCCGCTCAAGCGGCGGATACGCCAATCGGAACTGCGCGCCGTGAACGATTACAACACCTATCGGATGGACGGGCTTCCCGCCGGGCCGATCGCCAATCCGGGCCGGGAAAGCATCGCGGCCGTCCTCGATCCCGAAGTGCATGATTATCTCTTCATGGTAGCCGACGGATCGGGTGGGCACGCCTTTGCACGCACCTACGAAGAGCATAAGGCCAATGTCGCGAAATGGCGGGCGATCCGCCGCGAACGGGGAATCTGAAGCGGGAGAGAGCGCGCGCGATAGTGTGACGGCTTGACCGGTTGCGGCACGGGGGCCTAACGCCACAAGCCTATGAACGCTCCCGCTTCCACCGCCCCCCGCACCCTTTATGACAAGATCTGGGACGATCATGTCGTCGCGAACCGCGACGATGGCACCAGCCTCATCTTCATCGACCGCCATCTGATCCACGAAGTAACGACTCCGCAGGCCTTTGCCGGCCTGAAGGCTGCCGGCCGACAGCTGCGCCGCCCGGATCTGACGCTGGCAGTGCCGGACCATAATGTGCCGACGACGGACCGGCGGCTCCCCATCCTCGATCCGGAATCGGCAATCCAGCTGGCGCTTCTGAAGACCAACTGTGCCGACTTCGGGGTCGAGTATCTTGAAATCGATGCGCCCGAACAGGGCATTGTCCATGTGATCGGCCCGGAACAGGGCTTCACGCTCCCCGGCCTCACCATCGTTTGTGGCGACAGCCACACCAGCACGCACGGGGCCTTCGGCGCGCTCGCCTTCGGCATCGGAACCAGCGAAGTCGAACATGTGTTCGCCACCCAGACCCTGCTGCTGCAGAAAAGCCGCAACCTCGCCGTGACGGTGACGGGAAGCCTCGGCTTTTCGGTTACTGCGAAGGATGTCGCGCTCGCCATCATCGGCGAAATCGGGACTGCGGGGGCCACCGGCTCGGTCATCGAATTCCGCGGTGCGGTGATCGAGGCGCTCAGCATGGAAGGGCGCATGACGCTCTGCAACATGTCGATCGAAGCCGGCGCCCGCGCCGGCCTCGTCGCGCCCGACGAAAAAACCTACGCCTATGTTGCGGGCCGCCTGCGCGCCCCCAGCGGCGCGGAACTGGAACAGGCGCTCGCCTGGTGGCGGCAGCTGCCGTCCGATCCGGGTGCCCATTTCGACCGCGAAGTGGTGATCGACGGCACGCAGATCGCACCGCTGGTCACCTGGGGCACCAGCCCCGAGGACGTCGTCGCCATAACCGGCGAAGTGCCCGCGCCCGAGCATTTCGCGGATGCCGGGAAGCGCGCGGCGGTGGAAAAATCGCTCGCCTACATGGGCCTTGCACCCGGCACCCGGATCGAGGACATCGCGGTGGAGAATATCTTCATCGGCAGCTGCACCAACAGCCGGATCGAGGATTTGCGCGCGGCCGCTGCTGTCGTGAAGGGCCGTTCCGTTGCCGCAACCATCCGCCAGGCGCTGGTGGTTCCGGGCTCCGGCCTCGTAAAGCGGCAGGCCGAAGCGGAGGGGCTTGACCGCATCTTCATCGAAGCCGGCTTCGAATGGCGCGAACCCGGCTGCTCTATGTGCCTGGGCATGAACCCCGACAAGGTGCCCCCGGGCGAGCGTTGCGCGTCCACCTCCAACCGCAATTTCATGGGCCGGCAGGGCCCCGGCGCACGCACCCACCTGATGTCCCCTGCGATGGCTGCTGCTGCCGCCGTTACCGGGCGGCTGACCGATGTGCGGCGGCTGGTTTGAGCGCTTCGACCGGGCACGCAATTCGGCTGAAAGGGCTGGAAAAGACCTACGCCGGAGGCAAGCGCGCTCTTGATGGCATATCGCTGGAAATTCCGCGCGGGTCGATGTTCGGCCTGCTCGGCCCCAATGGTGCCGGAAAATCCACGCTTATCAACATTCTTGCCGGGCTGGTGATGAAAAGCGCGGGGACGGCGGAGGTGTGGGGCTTCGATATCGACGCGCACCCGCGCAATGCAAAGGCCTCGCTGGGTGTGGTGCCGCAGGAACTGCTGTTCGACGCATTCTTCACCCCGTTCGAGACGCTGGAGCTACAAGCCGGCCTGTTCGGCGTACCCAAGGCCAGCCGTCAGACGATGGAACTGCTGCGAAAGGTGCGGCTGGATGACAAGGCGCACGCCTATTCCCGAACATTGTCTGGCGGGATGAAGCGCCGGCTGCTGATCGCCAAGGCGCTGGTCCACAACCCCCCAGTCGTCATTCTGGATGAGCCGACTGCAGGCGTGGACATCGAGCTCAGGCAGATGCTGTGGGCCTATGTCCGCGAGCTGAACGCGGCCGGAACGACGGTGGTGCTGACGACGCACTATCTGGAAGAGGCCGAGGCGCTGTGCGACCGTATTGCCATCGTGAACCATGGCCGCATCGTCATCGATACCGACACGACGGCGCTGCTGTCCCAGGCGCGTGAAAAATATGTCGTCGTGGTGCTGGAGGATGACATCGCAGTCGTGCCCGAAATCGAAGGCGTGATGCGGATCGAGCAGCTCGATGCGCGGCGGCTGGATATTCTCTACGACAAGGGGCGGATCCAGGCCGGAGCGATCCTCGCGCGGCTTGCTGCTCTGGGCCTTTCGGTGGTCGATGTCACCACGCGCGAAGCCGATCTGGAAGAAGTGTTCCTGCAACTGACCGGTTCAGCGCCATGAGCCATGGCGATGCGATCAAAGCCGACGTCATAGTCGTCGGCTCTGGTGCGGCCGGGCTGACAGCGGCGGTCAACCTCGCCGCGGGCGGCCGCAGTGTCCTTGTCCTTTCGAAGGGCGACATCTCGGCGGGGTCCACATCCTGGGCGCAGGGCGGGATCGCCGCCGTGCTGGATGAAGGCGATACATACGAAAGCCATATCGAAGACACGATGGTGGCCGGTGCAGGCCTGAACGACCGGCGGACCGTGGAATTCGTGGTCGAACAGGCGGCCGTCGCGATAGAACGCCTTGCGCGGCTGGGCGTGCCCTTCAACCCGGACGAAACGGTTTCGGACCGCTGGCACCTCACCCGCGAAGGCGGGCATTCGGCGCGCCGCATCGTGCATGTGGACGATGCAACCGGATGGGCCGTTCAAAAGGCGCTGGAGCGCGCAGCGCTGCAGAACCCCGGTATCCGGATCCTGCCCGGCCATGTCGCGATCGACATCATCACGGAACGCCACGGCACGGGCGTCGGCTTTTCCGAACGGCGCGCAATGGGCCTGTATGCGCTAGACCGGGACAGCGGGCACGTGCGCCGCCTGCTGGGCCGGGCCGTCGTTCTGGCAACCGGCGGGGCCTCGCGCGTCTATCGCTTTTCCACCAACCCCGATGGCTCCACGGGCGATGGCATCGCCATGGCCTGGCGCGCCGGCTGCCGGGTTTCCAACATGGAATTCAACCAGTTCCACCCCACCTGCCTGTACCACCCCCATGTGAAGAATTTCCTGATTACCGAAGCCGTGCGCGGCGAAGGCGGCATCCTGCGTCTACCGCCCGCGGCAGGGTCCACAGACAAGGCTGGCACAGCCTTCATGGCCAGCTACGATTCGCGCGCGGAACTAGCGCCGCGCGATGTCGTCGCCCGCGCCATCGATGCAGAGATGAAGCGCGCCGGCCTTCCCCATGTGCTGCTCGATATGACGCACCTGGAGCCCCGCTTCATCGAGCAGCATTTCCCGACCATCGTGAAGCGCCTGCGCGAACTGGGGATCGACCCTGTCACCCAGCCGATCCCGGTCGTGCCGGCCGCCCACTACAGCTGCGGCGGCGTTCTGATCGACCGGCATGGCCGGACCGACCTGCCGGGTCTCTATGCCATCGGCGAAGTCACGCAATCGGGCCTGCATGGCGCCAACCGGCTGGCATCGAACAGCCTTCTGGAGTGCCTGGTGTTCGGCGCAGCCGCAGCTGACGATATCATCGCCAGCTTCGATTCCATCGCGCCGCCCGCCGAAATCCGCCCCTGGGATGAAAGCCGGGTGACATCATCCGATGAAGAAGTCGTCGTCGCCCATAACTGGGATGAGCTGCGCCGGTTCATGTGGGATTATGTGGGCATTGTCCGCACCGACAAGCGGCTGGAGCGCGCAGCGCATCGCATCGCCCTGTTACGGCAGGAAATTGCCGCCTATTACAGCGCATTCAGGGTGACGCCCGATCTGCTGGAGCTGCGCAACCTGGTGGAGGTGGCCGATCTCATCGTGCGCTCCGCACAGGACCGGAAGGAATCGCGCGGGTTGCACTTCACGACCGATTATCCCGGCCTGGCCGATCCGCCGCGCGATACCATTCTCTATCCCGGCCCTGTCAACTGACGAGCGGGAAGAAGGCGGTTGATCTTCCGGGTATGAGACATTATTACATGTTCTGATCCGGTCGCAGACCGGTAGAGATCAGGAAACCAGCCCGTGATTCACAAGCAGGATGAAAACAAGGCCGCCCAGCTCGATGGGGCCGCTGCCGCCCTGTCTAGCCTGTGCCTCGTGCACTGCCTGCTGCTTCCCGTCGGCCTGGGGCTTGCGCCTGTCGTCTCGGGCTTGTCCGGTGCGAATGTTCACGGTCCGGAATGGGTGCACTGGGCGCTTCTGGCGCTTGCTGCCCCGGTGTCCGTCTATGCCTTGTGGCGCGGAATGGCTTTTCACGGCGATCACTGGCCATGGAAGTTCGCGGCGCTGGGCTTTGCGCTAATGGCGGCCGGGGCAATGGCGCATGATGCAGGGCCCATAGAACAGGTCCTCACGGTTATGGGCGGGCTCATCGTTGCCTTTGCCCATTGGCGAAACTGGCGCTCCCGTCGGGCGAACTGATTGCCAGCCCGCATCACGGAGGCAGATGGGAAGGCGCTGAATACGGTCAACTTCGTGCTGATGGGTGGCGGCGCAATCAAGGCCAACCGCGCCCGCACAAGCCGTTCGCCCGCATTTCCGTTCGCACTTGCAGCGCAAACGCTGTAAGCGGCCCGCGTCATGCTCAACCTGAACGGTATCACCGTGCGCCTTGGCGGCCGCACCATCCTCGACCGCGCGACGGCCGCGCTACCCGCACGCAGCCGGATCGGACTGATCGGCCGCAACGGTGCGGGAAAGTCCACCTTGATGAAGGTGATGATCGGCGCGATCGATCCGGATGAAGGCCGGCTGGACATGCCGCGCGCCACGCGCATCGGCTATATCGCGCAGGAAGCGCCCGACGGGGACACTTCGCCCATCGATCTGGTGCTGGCCGCCGATACCGAGCGCGCGGCGCTGCTGCACGAATCCGAAACCTGCGAGGACATGGATCGCTTCGGCGAAATCCACGAGCGGCTGATGGCGATCGACGCCTATTCCGCCCCTGCGCGCGGCGCACGAATCCTTGTCGGCCTGGGCTTTGATGAAGATATGCAGAACCGGCCGCTCAACAGCTTTTCCGGCGGCTGGAAGATGCGCGCCGCCCTTGCAGCGCTGCTTTTTTCCGAGCCCGACCTGCTGCTGCTGGATGAGCCGTCGAACCACCTTGATCTCGAAGCGACGTTGTGGCTGGAAAATTTCCTGAAGGCCTATCCTGCGATGATGGTCGTCATCAGCCACGAGCGCGACCTGCTGAACAATGTCGTCGACAACATCCTCCACCTCGAAAATGGCAAGACCACGCTGTACACCGGCGGCTACGACAGCTTTGAAAGGCAACGCGCCGAACGGCTGGCGCAGCAGGCGGCGGCAAAGGCCTCGCAGGATGCGCAGCGCACCAAGTTGCAGGATTATATCGCGCGGAATTCCGCGCGGGCCAGCACCGCCAAACAGGCCCAATCCCGCCAGAAGGCACTTGCACGCATGCAGCCGATCGCGGCGCTGGTGGAAGACCCCACGCTGAGCTTCGATTTTCCCAGCCCCGATGAAATGAAGCCGCCGCTCGTCACCATGGACATGGCAAGCGTTGGCTATGAGGCCGGAAAGCCGATCCTGCAGAAGCTGAATCTGCGGCTTGACCCGGATGACCGTGTCGCGCTGCTGGGCCGCAACGGCAACGGCAAGACCACGCTTGCCCGCCTGCTCGCTGCCCAGCTTCCCTTGATGGATGGCGAGCTGAACGCGCCGAGCAAGCTGAAGGTAGGATATTTCACCCAGTATCAGGTGGAGGAGCTGGACGGCGGCGATACCCCGCTGGAGCATATGACCCGCCAGATGCAGGGCGCAAGCCAGGCCGCGGTGCGCGCTCAGCTGGGCCGGTTCGGCTTTTCCGGGGCGCGGGCAACGCAGCAGGTGGCGAAGCTGTCGGGCGGGGAGCGCGCGCGCCTCGCGCTGGCGCTGATCACGCGCGAAGCCCCGCACATGCTCATTCTGGATGAGCCGACGAACCACCTTGATGTGGATGCGCGCGAGGCCCTGGTGCAGGCGCTCAACAGCTATGAAGGCGCTGTCGTTCTGGTCAGCCACGATCGCCACATGCTGGAGCTTGCGGCAGACCGGCTGGTGCTGGTGGACAATGGCACCGCCACGGAATTCAGCGGCAGCATCGACGACTATACCGACATGATCCTGGGCAAGAAGCCCGTGAAGTCGGCAGACGGGCCCGGAGCGCACAAGGGCCAAAAGCAGGCGCCGCCTCAGAAACCGAAGCACAAGGCGATGAAGGGCGGCAACCGCTGGTAGCGACGGCTGCCCATGGAGCCGAACAAGAAAGGGCCGCCTGCAGATGCTGCAGGCGGCCCTTTCTTGTAGTCTGGTCGATCAGAACTTCGTGCGTATCGTCACCCCGAAGGTGCGCGGCTCGCCAAGAAAGCTGCCGAACAGCGTCGTGCCGGTTGCACCGGTCAGCTGGGTCTGTGCGATGGTACCACCGCCCTGCAGCGGCGTGTTGAAGCTCACCTGCTGGAACTGGTGATCGAACAGGTTCTGGGCCCAGGCCTCGATCGACCATTTCCGGTCATTGCCGTTCAGGCCGATGCGCGCATTCACGACCGGGAAGTCAGGCTGACGCTTTTCGGGGAACAGATCCGAACCAGTGTTCATTTCCGACTGGTAGCGCCAGTCGATGTAGAACAGGGCGTTCAACGTATCGGTGACAGGCGGCGTCCATGTGAGCGCGCCGGTCAATACGGTGGTGGGGGCATTCGAAAGCTGCTGGCCCGGAAGATTGAACAGCGGTGCAGGGAATGCAATACCGTTCGCGCCGACAAGCCGGTCGCGATACTTGGTTTCTGCATAGGTCAGACCGAAGTTGGCACTGAAATTGGGGGCCGGGAAAACGGTGGCCTCCAGTTCGATACCGGTCGATGTCACACCGCCGCGCAGGTCATCGCTGTTGCAGGTGCGGTTGGGGTTCAGCTCCGCGCTGCACGACGAGATGTTCTCGACGATGAAATTGGTGCCGTTGAAGGTATTCAGCTGGAACTGGTCGAACACCGCGTGGAAGGCCGCAACGTTGAAGCGGACATCGCGCAGGCTGAGCTTTGCGCCGACTTCGAAGCTGTCCACCAGCTCGGGTGCAAAGCGCAGATTGTCAAAGTTGACGTTTGCCGCGACCAGCCCCGAACGATCGAGGTTGAAGCCGCCGGCCTTGTACCCGCGTGAGAAGCTTGCGTACGTCAACAGGTCTTCGGTCGCCTCGAACGACAGCACGGCCGTTCCGGTGAAGCGGTTCTCGCTCAGCTTCGTTTCTCCGCCAACGCCGGTGATCGGGTTGATGACGCAGGGCAGCGCTGCAAGGGCCGCGAACGGGCTCCGCACGATCGCCGCACAGAAGGGATTGGAACCGTTCAGGCCGACATCGAGCGTCTTGCGCTCGCTGGTGTAGCGGCCGCCAAGGGTGAGCGAGAGCCGGTCGGTGATGCTGAGCACATTGTGGGTGAACACGGCGAAGTTGCGGCTGTTCTGGTCGAACGTGTCGCGGTTGATGCCCGCACCGTTCAGGCTACCGGCGGGAAGGCCGAGCAGGCCGCCGATCACGTCGTAGCCCGGGAAGGTCGGCACCGAGAGGCGGACGAGCGCGTTTGCATAGCGCGTGTAGTCCTGGCCGTACTTCAGGTTGTCGGTGTATGTAAGATTCTCGTTGGCGAAATAGCCGCCAACCAGCCAGTCGAGCCGGTCATCGAAGGCCGAACCCTGGAGACGCAGTTCCTGGCTGAACGTCTGGAACCGGCGGGTCTGGTTTTCGCGCCACAAAACATTCAGGTTCGTGAAGTCGGCGTCCTGGCTCTGTGAAACCTTCCAGTCTCGATAAGCGGTGATGGATGTCAGATCCGCGCCGCCCAGATTCCAGGTCAGTTCGCCCGAGATGCCCCAGTCGGTCACGTTGGAACGGTAGGACTGGCCGGGCGTGATCGAAGTCTTGCGCGAGTAAGTGTCATCAGTGATCACGCCGCCCAGGCTGCGGATGACGTTGGCAACCGGGTTGTTGCTGCCGATCTGGATATTGCCCTGGGCATCCCGGAACGAGACCCGGAACGGAAGATAGTTCGAAGCGCAGCATTCTTCTTCGCGCTTGGCGAAATCGCCGATGATGCGCAGCTCGATATCGTCGTTGGGCGTGTACAGCAGTTGGCCGCGGAACAGGTACCGATCGCGGTTGTTGACGTTGCGGCCAGAAATCACGTCTTCCACGAAGCCGTCGCGCTTTGTGTAAACCCCATCGAGGCGGGCGGCGAGCACGTTTTCGACGATGCCGCCGGTGATGCCGCCGGCGATGCGCCAGTAATTATAGTTGCCGTAGGTCAGCTCGGCATTGCCGCCGACTTCGAAGCTGGGCTTCCTGGTGATGATGTTGATGAGGCCGGCCGAAGCGTTGCGGCCAAACAGTGTGCCCTGCGGCCCGCGCAGCACTTCGATCCGCTCCACTTCGCCAAGCTCGGTCAGGCCAACGCCGGACCGGGCACGATAGACGCCATCGATGAACACGGCGACCGAGGATTCAAGGCCGGGGTTGTCGCCCACGGTGCCGATGCCGCGGATGCGGGCAACGCCGGCACCGGCTTCGGAAGACGTGGACGAGACGAGCAGCGACGGCGAAAGCTGGTTTAGCTGGCGGATATCGCTGGCGCCGGAATTTTGCAGGCTTTCAGCGGTGACCGCAGACACCGCGATGGGAACATCCGAAAGAGACTGCGAGCGCTTGGTTGCGGTAACGATGATATCGCCCTGCGCCAGTTCGGTTTCGACGGTTGCAGCCTCTTGGGCGAAGGCCGGGAAGGACCCAAACAGGGCGACGGAAGCAAGCAATACAGCGTGCATAGGATTTTGTCCCCAAGACAAGGTTTGGCCCGTTTCTATTGATCAGGCCTTATTGCAGAACCTATGGATACCGGCCGACTTGTGCAATGATTGCTGCGGCGCACAATTTACGTTCGTGACCACTATGGTGCATTTTTACAACACATCAGCGGAGAATCCACCGGGCGATGAAGAAGGTGGAGAGCAGATATCCGGCTCCGCCAGCGACAAAGAGCGGCAGATACGATCCGCCGGCCGCCAGGATCTGCCCGGTCAGCTCCAGCATCGCTGCACCCCACAGGTTTCCGGCCAGTGCGCCGATCGAAATAACCGAAGCAACCCGCCGCGCCGGAAAGACATCGATGACAGTGGCGAACAGGTTGGTGGAAAAGCCCTGGTGGGCAAACAGCACGATCCCGATTACCAGCGCCGCCAGCCAGAGGTTACCCACGAACAGCGCAAGCGGGGCAACCAGCGCCAGCGTTCCGTAGCCGACAAGCACCTGCATCCGCGCCCGGTTGGCCGGCGTGCCGCCCGCGATCAGGCGCCCGGCCACCAGCCCGCTCGACAGCGCGCCCAGCATTGCCAGCACATAAACAAAGGCTGTTGGCCGGGCGACTTCAGCGGGAGAAAGGTCGAAGCTCCGCATGAAAAAATCGGGCAGCCAGAACATCATCAGCCACCACATCTGGTCGGTCAGAACCTTGGCGACCATGAAGCCGTGCACGCGCCGGTCCTTCAACAGGGCCGACCAGCGTTCGTCTCGCGCTTCCATTTCGGTGATCCGGGCCTCGGCCGGCGGTGCGGGCGGCCGCAGCACCAGCCAGACGATCACCCACAAAAGCCCCGCACCGCCGACGATCAGGAAGCTTTCGCGCCAGCCGAACGCCAGCGCCATGGCCGGAATGGCAAGCGGGACGACAATGGCCCCCACATTGGGCGCGGCATTCACGATACCCAGCGCAAAGGAGGTTTCCTTTTGCGGAAAATAGCTGGCGACAGCCTTCACCGCGGCCGGCGTCTGGATCGATTCCGAAGCCCCCAGTGCTGCGCGCAGTGCGATGAACCCGCCGAAGCTGGCGATGAACACATGGGCAAGCGTGATGCCCGACCAGATGCCGTTGCCGATCGCATAGCCCCAGCGAAGGCCGACCTTGTCCAGGAACCAGCCAGCGAACAGCAGCGTGCCCACAGCGCCGAGCTGGAATACGGCAGCGAGCCGGCCATAGGCGATATCGCCCCAGCCGTATTCATCGAGGATCCACGGCTTCAGCATCGCGATCATCTGGCGATCGAAGTTGTTGATGATGACGGAGGCAACCGCAAACGCCAGGATACCCCAGCGCCAGCGCATGCCGAACGATGACGCGCTGGTCGGCACAGCCTGTTTATCGGCAGCTACGCCGGCGGCATCGTTCAACCCCGTCCTCCCTCTTCTGCCCGAGGGTCTAGCGATGTTTGGCGCGATAGCCTAGCGGCAGAGCAGGCAAGCTTGGTCAGGCAGGACCGCGCAGAGCTTGTGGTGGAGGACGGAGTGGGAGACAGGCTGAAGGGCAAGATCGCCATGGTCACGGGGGCGGCCTCGGGCCTTGGCCTCCGCATGGCGGAACGCTTTGCCAGTGAGGGCGCACATGTCCTGCTGACCGATATCGACGGACCCGGCGCTGCAAGGACGGCAGCCGCCATCGGTCCGATGGCCGCAGCCTTCACCCATGATGTGACGAGCGAGGCCGACTGGGCCGCCGCCGTCACCGAAGCCGAAGCGCGCTTCGGCGGGCTGCACATCCTTGTCAACAATGCCGGGATCGGAACGCCGGGCAGCGTGGAGTCGACCACGCTGGAGGACTGGCGCCGCGTCCATGCAATCGATCTGGATGGCGTGTTCCTGGGCTGCAAGGCAGCGCTCCCGCTCATGCGCGCAACGACGCGGCGCGAAGGCTCGCGCGGGTCGATCCTCAACATCTCGTCCATCGCGGGTGTCATCGCATCGGGCCGGATGGCGGCCTACAACAGCGCCAAGGCGGGCGTACGCCACCTCACCAAATCGGTCGCGCTGCACTGTGCTTCGAACAAGGATGCCATCACCTGCAACTCGGTCCACCCGGCGTTTATCGACACCCCCATCCTCGACAATTTCCAGCGCGAGGGCGTGACGAAGGAACAGGTGAAGGAAAAGCTCGGCCGACAGATTCCCGCTGGCACCGTGGGCGAACCCGACGATGTCGCCTGGGCGGCGGTGTATCTGTGTTCGGATGAGGCAAAGTTCGTGACCGGCGCAGAGCTCTATATCGATGGGGGCATCTCGGCGCAGTAGTTCCGGGCGCGCGGCCGCGCTTGCGGTTACGGATGCCTGTCACCGGGCTCTTGCAGAGGCTCAGCGAACCGTCGAGGCACCTTGGTGGAACAGGCGCTTCTTCTGCTCGTCCGTCATTTCGCCGGATTGCACTTCGGGCCGGTCGGCGACGGCATAGGCGCGCGCAGTCGCCGGGCGCTCGGCGATGGTCTTCACCCAACGATCAAGGTTTGGCATCGGCGCATCCGAGGGTGCTAGCGAATGTCCCAGCTTCGCCCAGGGGTATGCCGCCATGTCGGCGATGGAATAGTCGGGCCCGGCGATGAACTCCCGGTCTGCGAGCCGCTTGTCCATTACGGCCAGCAGGCGCAGCGATTCGTTGGTATAGCGGTCGATGGCATAGGGGATCTTTTCGGGCGCATAATTGCGGAAGTGGCTGGCCTGCCCCATCATCGGCCCCAGACCCGCCATCTGCCAGAACAGCCACTGCAACACTTCGGCCCGCCCGGCCGCCCGGCTGGAAGGGGGGATGAACATGCCGTGCTTGTCGGCCAGATGCAGCAGGATCGCCCCAGATTCGAACAGGCTCACACCAAGCTCGTCGTCGACCAGCGCCGGCATTCGGTTGTTCGGCGCGATCTTCAGGTAATCCGGCTCGAACTGGGCGCCGTCGCGGATATTCACCGGCACGATCCGGTAGGCGAAGCCCGTTTCCTCGAGGAACAGCGTGACCTTGTGGCCATTGGGGGTGGGCCAGTAGTGAAGGTCGTACATCGGGCAGGTTCCTTTTGTGCTGCAATTCGGGCTCAAGGGTCTTAGCAGGGGTTGGTGGTCCCCGCGAATCCGTCTCCTCACAGCCTGTCCCTGCCACGTCGGGATTTCGTGCTGGTGTTCTCGGCCTTGCTGGTCACAGCGGCCGGCAACACCGCACTGCAATCGGTGCTTCCTGTCATCGGGCGGGAAATCCGGATCCCGGACATGGCGATCGCCGTCATCTTCTCGCTCAGCGCCCTGTTCTGGACCTTCAGCGCACCCTATTGGGCGCGCCAGTCCGACGTGCGCGGACGGCGACGGCTGATGCAGGTCGGCGTGATGGGTTTCGGCGTCTCGATGCTGCTGTGCGCCTGTGTGATCGTGGCGGGCATCAGGGGGCTGATCCCGCCGCTGGTCACCTTCGGGCTGTTCACCGTTGCGCGCGGCCTGTTCGGGCTGTTCGGGGCGGCTGCCAACCCGGCGGCACAGGCCTATGTGGCGGGGCGCACCACGCCCGGCCAGCGCACGACGGCCCTTGCAACACTCGCCTCGGCTTTCGGGCTGGGTACCATCCTGGGCCCGGCGATTGCGCCCTTCTTCATCCTGCCGGTGGTGGGGCTGGCGGGGCCGATGTTCGCCTTTGCCCTCATTGCGCTCGTGGTGGTCGTCGCGCTCCAGCTGGGCCTGCCCGATGATGATCCTGCTCACGCGCCGCCCGGAACCGGCCAGGCCGGGCGCGGCGCGGTTGCGGCAATGCCCACGGTGGGCGGAAGCTCGACAGGTGCCAGCGCCATAGCGGCGGAGGAAACCACCGCGACCGGCCGAAGAGACCGGCTGGCGGTGACGGACCCGCGCATCAAGCCTTTCATGATCTATGGCTTTGCCGCCGGATCGCTGCAGGCCGCCACCGGCCAGGCGCTCGGCTTTTTCATCATCGACCGCATGGGCGACACGGGCATTCCCGCGCCGCAGATGATCGGTATCGCGCTGATGGGCGGCGCGGGCGCCACCTTGATGGTGCAGTGGGGCGTGATCCGCATCCTGAACCTGACGCCATCGCAGCTGATGCGCTGGGGCACACTGCTGGCAGCGGCCGGAACGCTGGGCATCGCCTTCGCGGTCGATTTCTATTCGCTGGTGCTGTCGTTCGCGCTGGCGTGTTCGGGGTTCGGCTTTGCCCGACCAGGGTTCACGGCGGGTTCGTCGCTTGCCGTTTCGCGGGATGAACAGGGCGGGGTCGCCGGCGCCGTCACGGCCGTGAACGGCGCTTGCTTCATCATCGCCCCCGCCATTGGAATCGGGCTCTACGAACTCGTGCCGGAGCTTCCCTACTGGCTGGCAGCGGCAGGCCTCCTGATCCTGTCAGGCTACGCTTGGACCAACCGCCTGCTGCGCCACAGCGAGGCAGGCGAATAGGCTGCGGTCAGTGCAGCTTGTTGATCGACAGGCCATCCAGCTTGGCCCGATCTTTCACCGATTCCTCGCTGCGGGTCAGCGCCTTTGCGATGGATTTCAGCGGCATGCCCTTTTTCGCCAGCGTGTGCAGCTTCTGCACCTCTTCCGGCTTCCAGGGCTGCCTATGCCGTTCGAACCGCTTAGCCATGCATCGATCCTTCGCCGTCCGCGCCACCGAAAGGCGTTGTGCTACACAATCGCCAGCTGCCACGTCGCCCGACCGGAAAGGAAGGACACCATGCCATGCGCCTCCACACCCGGCGGCAGATCCGCCGCGGTCAGCCCATAGGTTGCCATCGCCGTCTGGCAAATTCCGATTTCCGTACCCAGTTCGATCAGCAGGTCCAGCGCCCCGGCGACATGGGCATGGCCAAGCGCCTGCACAGCGGGCCCGCGCAGCAGCATGGCAACAGGCCGGTCCAGTGCGGCTGTGGCAGCCGCCAGTTCGATGACGGCGGCAAAGCGCGCTCCCTCCACCTCCGATACGATCACGAGCAGGCCGCTCATCTGTCGCAAGCGCCAGCGCTGCACACCGGGCAGGCCGGGTCCTTGGGAACGCGGATGCTGCGGCTGGCCATGGAAAGCCCCTCGAACAACCACAGCCGGCCAACCTGCGGTTCGCCAAAGCCCGTGATGAGGCGCAGCACCTCCAGCGCCTGGGCCGAGCCCATCAGGCCGGCAAGCGCGCCCAGCACGCCGATATCGGCGCAGCTTGTGCCGGGCCGATCATCGGGGGTGCCGGCAAAACAGGCCCAGCATGGCGCGTCCGGCCGGTGCCCGGCGAACACGCCGAGCTGGCCCTCGAACGGCCCGATTGCCGCCGACACCAACGGGATGCGCAGCCGCACGGCAGCCCGGTTCACAAGGCAGCGGGTTTCGAAATTGTCGCAGCCGTCGGCAATGATGCTGTGCCCGGCAAGCAGCCTTTCCGCATTGTCCGCCGTCAAGCGCGCAGCAACGGGGTTCAGCGCAACCTCCGGGTTCAGCGCGGCGAGCCGTTCGGCGGCGGCGACGGTTTTCGGCCGGCCCACATCAGCGAGGGCAAACAGGGTCTGGCGCTGGAGGTTGGACAGCGACACGCGGTCATCGTCGATGAAGCTGATGCGCCCGACCCCGGCAGCGGCCAGATACTGAAGGCAGGGGCTGCCCAGCCCGCCCGCGCCGACAACCGCGACGGACGCGCGCTTGAGCTTAATCTGGCCCTGCCCGCCAACCTCCTTCAGCACGATGTGCCGCTGGTAACGTTCCAGCTCACCATCTGAAAGCATCGGGTCGGTCTCGTTCATGTCCGGCCGGTGGAGCCGAAGCCACCTTCGCCACGGGCAGTCTCGTCAAGGCTGGCGGCCTCCACCCATCGGGCGCGCACATAGGGCGCCAGCACCAGCTGGGCGATCCGCAGACCGCGCGAGATCCTGAAAGGCCGATCCCCCAGATTGGCAACGATGATCTTCACTTCACCGCGATAATCGCTGTCGATCGTGCCCGGAGCATTCAGCACGGCAAGCCCGTCCTTCAGTGCAAGGCCGGACCGCGCGCGCACCTGCATCTCGTGGCCCGCCGGCACCGCCATCATCAACCCGGTCGGGATGGCCGCGCGCGCACCGGGCGCCAGCACGAAATCCGCTTCCACCGCAGCCAGCACATCCATCCCGGCAGCGCCCGCAGTGCCATAGCCAGGCAGCGCAAGTCCTTCGGCATGCGCCATGCGGACAACCTGGACATCAGCCATCGAGCAATGCCGCGATCCGCGCGGCCAGGGCTTGGGCCACGGCATTCTTGGTGCCTTCGGGCAGCGTCTCGACACCAGCCGCGGAAACAAGATGAACCAGGTTCCGGTCGCCCCCCATCACATCGCCCGAAACATCATTGGCGACGATCAGGTCGCAACCCTTGCGCGCCAGCTTGGCCTGCGCGTGGGCAATGATGTCATCGGTCTCTGCTGCGAAACCCACCACCAGTTTCGGCCGGTCGGGCCCGTTCGACACGGTCGCCAGGATATCCGGGTTTTCGGTCAACGAAAGGCTCGGCGGCCCGCCGCCATCCTTCTTGATCTTGGAACCGGCTGCTTCGGCGCGCCAGTCGGCAACGGCCGCCACCATGACGGCAGCATCGGCCGGAAGCGCTGCATCCACTGCGGCAGCCATCTGGAGCGCCGTTTCGACATCGATGCGGGCTACGCCGGGCGGCGTGGGCAACGACACGGGGCCCGCCACCAGCGTTACCCGTGCGCCCAGAGCCGCAATCGCGCCGGCCAGCGCGAAGCCCTGTTTCCCGGAAGATCGGTTGGCGATGTAGCGCACCGGGTCGATCGGCTCGTGCGTCGGCCCGGCGGTCACGAGGATGTGCCGCCCCACCAGCGGACCACTGCCCAGCGAGGCCACTATCGCCGCCATCAGTCGGGGCACTTCGGGCAGCCTGCCGGGCCCTGTCTCACCACACGCCATGGCGCCCACATCGGGCTCCACGATAGTGATGCCGCGCCCCTTCAGGGTTGCGATGTTGGCGACGGTGGCTGCATGCTCCCACATCCGCACATTCATCGCGGGCGCAGCCAGCACAGGCTTGTCGGTCGCCAGCAGCAGCGTGGTGGCGAGATCGTCGGCGATACCAGCAGCCATCTTCGCCAGAAGGTCGGCCGACGCCGGGCACACCACCACGAGATCGGCAGAGCGCGACAGCTGAATATGACCCATCTCGGCCTCGTCCGTCAGGTCGAAGAGGTCTGTGTAGACCTTGCTTTCCGATAGTGCAGAGGCGGACAGGGGGGTAATGAACTGCTGCCCGCCCCGCGTGAGGACAGGCGTCACGCCGCCGCCGGCGCGGCGGATCTCGCGGATCAGCTCCAACGCCTTGTAGGCCGCGATCCCGCCGCCGATGATAAGGAGTATGCGCCGCCCGTTCAGCATGCCGCATCGTTAGACGCTGTGTTGCCCAAAGGAAATGCCTTCCGCCGCCGCGCCGATCGTGCTCAGATCTGGTTTTTCAGCTCGGTCTTAACGATCTTCCCGTTGGCGTTGCGCGGCAGCGGCAGGTGGCGGATATGGATCGCAACCGGCACCTTGAATCGCGCCAGCCGCTCGGCGACGAAGGTCTGCAACGCTGCCTCGCCCACCGTCATGTGCGGCTTTGTGCTCACGAATGCCACCGGCTCCTCGCCCAGAACCGCATGCGGTTTCCCCACCAGCGCCGCGTCCATCACGGCGGGGTGCTCGCACAGCAGGCCTTCCATTTCCACGCAGGAGATATTCTCCCCTTCGCGGATCAGCATGTCCTTCGCGCGGTCGACGATGGTGATGAAGCCTTCCGCGTCGATCGTCGCGAGATCGCCTGTCCGCACCCAGCCGTCCGGAAAGGTCTCTGCGGTGGCTTCGGGCTTGCCCCAATAGCACTTCACCACGTTGGGCCCGAAGCCGTAAAGCTCGCCGACCGTGCCGGGCGGAAGACTCTGGCCGTCGGGGTCGCGCACTTGGGCGTCGCACACGGCCACGGGCGGCCCGCAGCTGTCGGGCCGGTTCAGATAGTCCTCGGCCATGTGGTGGCTGAACGTCGCGCTGGTTTCCGTCATCCCCCAGCCATTCCCCGGCGCAGACCCTGCGGCACCGATCTGGCGAACAAGGTCTGGCGCGGTCAGCAACGCTGTTGCCTGCTCCATGCTCATTGCGGGCCACTGATCTGTCATCTGCTTCCGCGCGCTGGCCATAAACGCCACCGTGCGCCCCCTCGCAATCCCCCAAAGGCCGGGCTAGGAACGTGGCGATGGCAAATCCGCCCCACCTCACGCTGATCGACGGCTCCGGATTCATCTTCCGCGCCTATCATCGCCTGCCCCCGCTGACCGATCCGGAAGGAACGCCCGTGGGCGCGGTGTTCGGCTTCACCTCCATGCTGTGGAACCTGATCGAGGCGGCGCGCAAATCGCCCGAGGATGATTATCTCGCCGTCATCCTCGATGCCGGAAAGCAGAGTTTCCGCAACACCCTTTATCCCGACTACAAGGCCAACCGGCCCGATCCGCCCGATGATCTGGTTCCGCAGTTCCCGCTGATCCGCGACGCCGTGAACGCGCTGGGCGTGCCCTGCATCGAAAAGGTCGACTACGAAGCCGACGACCTGATCGCGTCCTACGCCGAAGCCGCCGTTCTGGCCGGCATGACCGTCACCATCGTGAGTTCGGACAAGGATCTGATGCAGCTCGTCCGCCCCTGCGTCACCATGCTCGATACCATGCAGAACCGGCGATTCGCGGAAGCCGAAGTGCAGGAAAAATGGGGCGTGCCCCCCGCCAGCCTTGCCGAAGTGCTGGCGCTCATGGGCGACAGCGTCGACAACGTGCCCGGCGTTCCCGGAATCGGCCCGAAGACCGCAGCCGATCTCGTGAACCAATATGGCACCGTCGAAGGCGTGCTCGCCAACCTGGATGCGATCAAGCGGCCCAAGCTGCGCGAAAACCTCGAACTCCACGCCGAAGCCGCGCGGCTATCGCGCATCCTTGTCGAACTGAAGCGCGACATGCCGCTGGAGCCCCCGCTTGCGGACCTGAAGCTGGACCACCGGGAAGACCGGGAGAAGCTCGCCATCTTCCTCGCAAAGCACGGTTTCCGGTCGTTGCTGGCAAAGCTGGGCGATCTTGGCCGCGCCGCGGCAGACACCATCACCAAGCCGAAGGTCGAGCCCGACGCGCCACCCGAACCATCCTTCGATCTCGACGCCTATGAAACCGTCACCAGCCTCGATCGCCTGCACTGGTGGCTCGATGAAGCGCGGCGGCTAGGCGCCGTCGCCTTCGATACCGAAACCACAAGCGTCGATTCGATGGCCGCCGAGCTTGTCGGCTTCTCGCTCGCGACGGCGGCGGGCAAGGCCTGCTATGTGCCGGTCGCGCATCTTTCGGGCGAGGGGCTGTTGGCCGAGCCTGTCGCGCAGCTTTCGACGGCGCAGGCGCTGCCGCCCCTGAAGGCGCTGCTGGAAGACCCGGCCGTGCTGAAGATCGGCCAGAACCTGAAATATGATATGGTGGTCATGGCGCACCATGGCGTGTCCATCGCCCCGTTCGATGATACGATGCTGCTGTCTTACGCGCTGGCCGGCGGGCTGCACGGCCACGGCATGGATGAGCTTTCAACGCTGCATTTCGGCCACACGCCGATTGCGTTCAAGGATGTTGCCGGATCCGGCAAGGCGCAGACCAGCTTTGCCCAGGTCCCTCTCGATGTCGCCACACGCTACGCCGCGGAAGATGCCGACGTGACCTGGCGACTGTGGAACCGGCTGCGCCCCCGCCTGTGGCGGGACCAGGTGACGCGGGTCTATGAATGGTGCGACCGGCCCCTGGTGCCGGTGCTTGCCCGCATGGAAATTGCGGGCGTGAAGGTGGACCGGACCGAGCTTTCGCGCATGTCGACCGAATTCGCGGGCGCGATGGCGCGGCTGGAGGCTGAGGTGCATGGGCTCGCCGGGCAGCCATTCGCACTGGGCAGCCCCAAACAGCTGGGCGAGATTTTGTTTGAAAAGCTGGGCCTGCCCGGCGGCAAAAAGGGCAAGTCCGGCCAATATTCCACCGACGTGACCGAGCTTGAGAGGTTGGCGGCGCTGGAAGGCGACAGGCCGGGCCCCGAGCTCAGCCGCAAGCTGCTCGATTGGCGGCAGGTCTCCAAGCTGCGCTCCACCTACACCGAGGCGCTGCAACAACAGATCAATCCGAACACCGGCAGGGTCCACACCAGCTACTCGATGGCTGCAACCACGACGGGCCGGCTCGCCTCGACCGACCCAAACCTCCAGAACATTCCGATCCGAACGGACATGGGCCGCCGCATCCGCGATGCCTTCGTGGCGGAACCGGGCAATGTGATCCTGGCGGCGGACTATAACCAGATCGAACTCAGGCTGATGGCACACATCGCCGACGTCCCCGAACTGAAGGAAGCCTACGCCTCCGGACAGGATATCCATGCGCTTACAGCGCGCCAGATCTTCGGGCTTGCCAACGATGCCCCGGTCGACCGGGACCTGCGCGGGCGGGCGAAAACCATCAATTTTTCGATCATCTACGGCATTTCCGCGTTCGGGCTCGCCCAGCGGCTGGGGATTTCGCGCGGCGAAGCGCAGAACTTCATCGAGCGTTACCTCGATCGCTACCACGGCATCCGCCGCTATATGGCCGAGACCATCGCGCTTGTGAAAGAGAACGCCTTCGTTACCACGCTCTATGGCCGCAGGATCCATGTGCCGATGATCCGCTCCAAAGTGCAGTCCGAACGCGCAGGCGCCGAGCGGGCGGCCGTGAATGCGCCCGTGCAGGGCACCGCTGCCGATATCATCAAGCGCGCCATGGTCCGCATGGGGCCCGCACTCGCCCAGGCCGGCTTGACGGATGTGCGGATGCTGCTTCAGGTGCACGACGAGCTGGTGTTCGAAGTTCCGGAAGCCGACATCGTCGAGGCAACCGGCATTATCCGCACGATCATGGAATCCGCCGCCGGCCCCGCCCTCCAGCTCAGCATCCCGCTGGGCGTGGAGATCGGGACGGGGCCCAACTGGGGAGCCGCACATTGAAGACTGCCATCGCCTTGTCTGCCGCCTTACTGGCGACAACCGCCTGCGCGCAGATGCCTTCGCACCAAGCAGCGCCCGCACCGACACCGGCAGCGGCCGCCCTGCCCGTTCTGCCGCTGCGGGCGCCGGTTACCATGATCTGCGCCAACGGAGCCACCGCAACGATCGATCATGACAAGCCGGCGGGCATCATGCGCGCAGTCTTTGGCGGCGAACTCCTGACGCTTCAGGAGCAGGTGGGCGTTAACCCGCCGCGCTTCGTTCAAGGCACGGATACGATGGTGCTGGACGGCGATGTCGCCCGCCTGTTGCGCGGCAGGGAAGAGCGCCTGACCTGTCAGAAGGTGCCCGGCGCGCCTGTTTCGGGAACCATGTGGGGCACGCTGGCAACGCCGGACAGCATGGCGCTGCCGCCCGGAACACGGGCCAGGGTGATGCTGGTGGACGCCGCCCGTGCTGACGCGCCGTCGGTAGAAATAGCCTCCATCATCCTGACAACCACGGGCAGCCAGATGCCGCTGGCGTTCATCCTGTCCTATGATCCTGCAAAGATCGGCCCGCTGGCACGGCCCATGCTGCACGCCCGCTTCGAGACACTGGACGGAGCACTCATCTATACCACCGATACAGCGAATCCGGTTCTGGAAAACGGCCAGCCGCAGCCGCCGGTCACGCTGAAGCTGGTGCGTGCCGGTCAGCCGACGCGTTGATGCCGCAGCATCCCGCGCGCTGTTCGTGAGCAGGTCTTGAGCGCGCCGTGAGCGTGCCGAACGGCGGGCTTCTACATGGCTGGCTCATTGTCGACAAGCCGCTGGGCCCTACGTCGGCCGATGTCGTTGGCACGCTGAAATGGGCGCTGCGCAAGGCCGGCACCGGCAAGGTGAAGATCGGCCATGGCGGGACACTCGATCCGCTGGCGTCCGGCGTACTGCCGATTGCTCTGGGGGAGGCCACAAAGCTTGCCGGGTATCTGCTGAACGGGCCCAAGGCCTATCGGTTCACGCTTGCGTTCGGCGCCTTGACCACAACGGATGATGCCGAGGGGGCGGTCGTGGAAACCAGCCAGATTCGCCCGTCCGAGGACTTGATCCGTGCGATCCTGCCGCGCTTCACGGGCCCGATACGCCAACGCCCGCCGGCCTATTCGGCCCTGAAGGTGGATGGAAAGCGCGCCTATGCGCTGGCGCGGGCGGGAGCGCCGCCCGAACTGGCCGAGCGCGATGTGACGATCCTGGCCCTCGATCTCGTTTCAGCCGATGCCGACAGCGCCAGCTTCGATGTTCGCTGTTCCAAGGGCACCTATGTTCGCAGCCTCGCGCGCGACCTCGCCCGGACGCTGGGGACGGTCGGCCATGTGAGCCTGCTGCGCCGCACCGGAGCCGGCCCGTTTACCCTGGATCAGGCCTTGTCGCTGGACAAATGCGTGGCGCTCGTGCATGGGGCCGCGCTTGAACAGGCCCTTTTGCCGCTGACCGCCGGACTGGACGACATCCCGGTTCTGGTGGTCGATCCCGAAGACGCGCTCGCCCTGTCCCAGGGAAAGCGCCTTTCGGGCCCCCGCGTGAAGCCCGGCCATTATATCGCAACCTTGGGGTCTGTTCCGGTTGCGCTGGTCGAGGCTTCGCCATGCGACGTCCGCGTCGTGAGGGGATTCAACTTTTGATGTGAAGGAGACCATGATGTCGATCACAGCAGACCGCAAGACTGCGGTCATCGCCGATAATGCACGCGTTGCAGCCGATACCGGAAGCCCGGAAGTCCAGGTCGCGATCATCACCGAGCGAATCAAGAATCTCACCGAGCATTTCAGGACCCACGCGAAGGACAACCACTCGCGCCGCGGTCTGTTGATGCTCGTCAACAAGCGTCGTTCGCTTCTGGATTACCTGAAGCGCAAGGATGTGGGTCGCTACCAAGCGCTCATCGCCAAGCTCGGCCTGCGCAAGTAGGCAGAAATCCGGATGGCCCTGCCCGCCAGATGATGGCGGCGGGGCTGTCTCCCTCTCGTCCGCGCGCCGTTTGCGCCGGATGCCTGCCGGGACAGCCGGGGCAATCCGCCCCGGATCGCCAGGCTACAGGCTGCACATCGCAGCCCCACCATGCCCCGCCGCATCGGGTGGCCGGGCATATGTCTGAAGTGCCTCTGGCGACTGGTCAGGGGCTTGGATCGAAAGCCAATCTGATCATGTTTACTATCGCACGCCAGGAAATCGAATGGGGCGGCCGCAAGCTGATCCTCGAAACGGGCAAGGTTGCCCGCCAAGCCGATGGCGCCGTTCTTGCAACTTATGGCGAAACCGTCGTCCTTTGTGCCGTCACGGCTGCCAAGTCGGTGAAGGAAGGGCAGGATTTCTTCCCGCTCACCGTTCACTACCAGGAAAAATTCTCCGCCGCCGGTCGCATTCCGGGCGGCTTCTTCAAGCGCGAGCGCGGCGCGACCGAGATGGAAACGCTGACCTCGCGCCTTATCGATCGCCCTATCCGCCCGCTGTTCCCTGAAGGTTTCTACAACGAGATCAACGTGATCTGCCAGGTTCTCAGCTACGATGGCGAGAATGAGGCCGACATGGTGGCGATGGTTGCGGCCTCTGCTGCACTGACGCTCTCGGGCGTGCCCTTCATGGGCCCCATCGCGGCTGCCCGCGTCGGCTTTGCCGATGGCGAATATCAGCTGAACCCCACCAAGGAACAGCTGAAGGAAGGCCGCCTCGATCTTGTCGTCGCCGGCACGCATGATGCTGTGATGATGGTCGAATCGGAAGCTAAGGAGCTTTCGGAAGACGAAATGCTGGGCGCCGTGATGTTCGCGCATCGCGCCATCCAGCCCGTCATCAAGGCAATCATCGGCCTTGCCGAAAAGGCTGCCAAGGATCCGTGGGAGCTGAAGCTTTCCGACACATCCGACGCCATGCTCAAGAAGATCAAGGCTGAAGTCGGCAAGGACATCACGGCAGCCTACAAGCTGACGAAGAAGTCCGACCGCCAGCAATCGCTGGCCGACGCCAAGGCGAAGATGAAGCCGCTGTTTGCAGATGCCGACAGCGCAACGCAGCAAAAGGCCGGCAAGCTCTTCAAGAAGCTGGAGGGCGATATCGTCCGCGGCGCGATCCTGAAGGACGGCCGCCGCATCGACGGCCGCGACACGAAGACCGTTCGCCCCATCGTCGGCGAAGTCGGCTTCCTGCCGCGCACCCATGGTTCCGCGCTGTTCACCCGCGGCGAAACCCAGGCCATCGTCACCACCACATTGGGCACGGCAGACGCCGAGCAGATGATCGACGGCCTCGATGGTCTTCGCTACGAACGCTTCATGCTGCACTACAACTTCCCGCCCTATTCGGTCGGTGAAGTCGGTCGCTTCGGGGCGCCGGGCCGCCGCGAAATCGGCCATGGTAAGCTCGCGTGGCGTGCCATCAACCCGATGCTGCCCACCAAGGAAGAGTTCCCGTACACGATCCGGCTGCTGTCCGACATCACCGAGTCGAACGGCTCGTCATCGATGGCGACGGTGTGCGGCGCGAGCCTTGCCCTCATGGACGCCGGCGTTCCGCTGAAGCGCCCAGTGGCCGGCATCGCGATGGGCCTCATTCTCGAAGTCGATTCCAAGGGCAAGCGCGACTTCGCGGTTCTGTCCGACATCCTGGGCGATGAAGATCACCTCGGCGACATGGACTTCAAGGTCGCTGGAACCTCCGAGGGCATCACATCGCTCCAGATGGACATCAAGATCGCCGGGATTACCGAAGAGATCATGAAGGTCGCGCTGGCGCAGGCCAGGGATGGCCGCGAGCATATCCTGGGTGAAATGGCCAAGGCCATCACCGAGGTGCGCTCGGAAATGTCGGCCCACGCCCCGCGCATCGAAACGCTGAGCGTTCCCAAGGACAAGATCCGCGACATCATCGGCACCGGCGGCAAGGTCATCCGCGAGATCGTGGCCACCACTGGCGCCAAGGTCGACATAGACGACGACGGCACGGTCAAGATCGCCTCGGCCGATCCCGAGAAGATCGAAGCAGCCCGCGCCTGGATCCTGGGTATCATCCAAGAACCCGAAGTCGGCAAGATCTACACCGGCAAGGTCGTCGGCATGCCGGAATTCGGCGCTTTCGTGAACTTCATGGGTGCCAAGGATGGCCTCGTCCACATCTCGGAAATCAAGAACGAGCGGGTCCAGAAGGTCTCCGACGTCCTCGCCGAGGGCCAGGCCGTGAAGGTCAAGGTCATCGGCGTCGATGATCGCGGCAAGGTGAAGCTCTCGATGCGCCTCGTCGACCAGGACACCGGCGAAGAGCTGCCCGATACCCGCCCCGCGCGCGAACCGCGTGAAGGCGGCGAACGCTCCGATCGTGGGCCCCGCCGTGATGGTGGCGGCCGTGATGGTGGCGGTGATCGTGGACCGCGCCGTGAAGGCGACCGCGATCGTGGACCCCGTCGGGATGCCGGAAGCCGTGAAGGTGGCGACCGTGGCCGTGATGGTGGCCGCGACAGTGGCCGCGACAGTGGCCGCGACAGTGGCCGCGACAGGGGCCCCCACCGCGACCGCGAGCCGGAAGGCGATACGCCGCTGCCGGCCTTCCTGACCGGCAACGACGAATAGCATGACGCAGGCCTGCCAACCGGCCTGACTGGAACAGGGGCTGCCCGGCAACGGGCAGCCCCTTTTTCGGTCTGCATATCCTAAGGGTGCAGTCATACCGCGTCTCGCTGATGATGACCCGTTCTCCACGGCGGAACGCCGCAAGCGCGACCGCGCGCCAGCCGCTAGGCCGAACTCGATGAGTCTTCCTCATCGAGCCTTGGTATCAGGTTCCCGGTTGGCAGCAGCGGCCCGACAGGCTGATGCGGATGTCGGTCAACCGGGTGCAGGTGAGACGATCATCGGGGCCGCCGTTTCCAGCACAGGATGGCCGGCAACGAGCCCAGGCAGTGCGGGCACCGGGAAACGGCGATCCCCCCTGCCCCGCAATCCTAAAAGCCGCTATGGAACAGCGATGCTGAAACTCATCATCACCAGCCATCGCTACTCGTCCTGGTCGCTGCGCGGCTGGCTTGCGGCAAAGCAGTCCGGCCTCCCGTTCGAAGCGGTGATGGTGGACATCTACGCACCCGACTGGGCCGAGCGAAAGCAGCAGTCCGATGTCGCCGTCGCCAACGGCAAGGTCCCGGTCCTGTGGGACAGCGGGCTCCGGACTGCCTTCGACCCGACGACAGACGCCGCCATCTGGAATGCGATCGGCATCGTCGACTGGCTCGACCGGGCCTCGGGCGGCACGAAGTTCTGGCCGATTGATGGCAACGCCCGCGCCTTTGGTATCTCGATTGCTGTCGAAATGCAGGCCGGTTTCCTTGCCCTTCGCCGGCATTGCCCCATGAATGTCATGCGCCACTATCCCGGCTGGGCGCTCGACCACGATGCCGCAAAGGATGTCGCGCGGGTGAATGCCCTGTGGGCCGAAGGGTTGAAGCGCTTCGGCGGCCCCTGGCTGCTGGGTGCCGACTGGGGCGCGGCCGACATTCTCTATGCACCCGTCGCCAGCCGCTTCACCACCTATGATGTGCCGCTTAGCCCGGCGGCAGAGGCTTACCGGCTGCGCGCCATGGCGCATCCGCTGATGCTGGAATGGATATCGGCGGCAGCCGGGGAAACGAGAATCCAGCCCGACTACGAATTCTGATCCCTGAGATAGTGCCCTTTGGGCGCACCTGCCGGGAAAACCGCGGCATCACTCTGGCACATCGCCATCTCCGCACGCTCGTCCGCCGGCTCGCCCGAGCATCACCGCCAGCGCGTCCTCGGCGCGGTGCCAGTGCCAGTGCCGTTGACAGGACCAGGAGCCCGGCTCCACCGAAACCAGGGCCGCGTCGAACTGGGTCAGTCCGCCCGCCGCGGCGAGATCGAGCATGAGCATGTGGCAAGGTTGCACCCTTCCGCGCGCGCCCGCAACTTGCTACCGCCCTGCCATGAACCCGTTGCCCCTCGCCCAAGCCCTGATCCGCTGCCCTTCGGTCACACCCGCAGACGCCGGTGCGCTGGGCGTGCTGGCCACCGCACTCGAAGCGCTGGGTTTCAGTGTAACCCGCCTCCAGTTCGGCGGGCCGCCGGATGGCCCGGTTGAAAACCTGTTCGCCACCATCGGGTCAGGCGCACCGCATCTGGCCTTTGCCGGCCACACCGATGTGGTGCCCGAAGGGCAGGGGTGGTCGGCCGATCCCTATGCCGCGATAATCGAAGACGGCCTCCTTGTCGGCCGCGGTGCAGCCGACATGAAGGGCGCGATCGCCGCCATGGTCAGCGCAGCGGAGGCCCATGTCGTGCGAATGCGCGCGGGCGGGCCCTTGCATGGAGCACCCGGAACGCTGAGCTTCATCATCACCGGAGACGAGGAAGGCCCCGCCACCTTCGGCACCGATCGCATTCTCGACTGGATGGCCGGACATGGCCACGCGCCCGACATGTGCCTCGTCGGCGAACCCACCAGTGTCCGCAAGCTTGGAGATTGCATCAAGATAGGCCGGCGCGGCAGCCTGAACGCCTGGATCACGGTGAACGGCGCGCAGGGCCATGTCGCTTACCCCGACCGGGCCGACAACCCCATCCGCCGCCTGATCCCGGCTCTGGCAGAGCTTCAGGCCCGTGCACTCGATACGGGCACGGCGTGGTTCTCCCGCTCCAACCTAGAAATCGTCGACCTCGATGTCGGCAACCCAGCCACCAATGTGATCCCCGCGCAGGCAAAGGCCCGCCTCAACATCCGCTTCAACGACACCCACAGCGGCGCAGAGCTCGCCGGCTGGATCGAGGCCGTGGTCGCGCGGCATGCGCCCAACGCCGATGTGAAGATCCGCATTTCGGGCGAAGCCTTCCTCACCCAGCCGGGCGCGCTGTCCTCGCTGGTCGCCGAAGCCGTGACCGCAGAGACCGGCCTGGTGCCCGAGCTCAGCACGTCGGGCGGCACATCGGATGCACGCTTCATCCGCCGCATGTGCCCCGTGGTCGAATTCGGCCTCCCCGGCCAGTCGATGCACAAGGTCGATGAACATGCCAGCGTGGACGATATCCGATCGCTGGCGCGGATCTACGATCGGGTGCTGCGCCTGGCCTTCGGGTCGGCCCCGTGCCTGTTGGAACCGGGCGTTCCATCCAGCAGATAGAAGATGAACAGCACTAACGCGCCCGCAGGAACGAAGCTCAGCAGCAGCCACCATCCGGACTTGTCGCTATCGTGCAGGCGGCGCACCGAGACCGCAAGCGACGGGATGATCGTGAACAGATAGAAGACGGAGAGCGCGCTTAGCGCCCACATAGCGGGGCCGCCGGCTGACACCATAGCCTCGAACGCTTCTGGCGTGCCGGCGGCCGGCTGCCCGCCGAGCGCTGCGAACAACCAGATCGTGAGCGCAGTCGCGATGATGGTGAGGAGGAGCAGAAACCCCCAATATTCGCGGCGGCGCGCCCGACCGGAGAAAATTGCGTATTTGCGGAAGGGTTCGAACATCAGGGCCATGCTGTATCCTTGTGGATCGTGATGGATTATTTGGCCAGAACGAGAATGGTGGTGCGGCGGTTCTGGGCCCTGCCTTCGGCGGTCTCGTTGGTGGCGATGGGCTCGCTTTGGCCGCGGCCTTCGCTGGCGATGCGATCGTCGGCGATGCCATCGGCCTCGATCAGCGCTTCGACGGCGCGCGCCGTGCGATCGGAAAGCGCCTGGTTGGCCGACACTTCACCCTGGCTGTCGGTGTGGCTGGTGATACGGGCGGTCGTCGCGGGGAAAGCCTTCATGATGGCGGCAACGGTGCGGACGGATGCAGCGCTTTTTTCATCAAGCGTTCCGGATGCGGCTTCGGTGCCGATGTCTTCGAAGCGGAAGGACCGGGGCGCCGGTTCGGCGCTTTGCAGAAAGCGGACGAGTTCAAAACCGACATGGCCGGTTGCGAGCCTGAGCGATGTGCCATCAGGAAGGATGACCTCCATCACTTCGCGCGGGGCTTCGGTTACGATGGGGGTGGTTGCGCTGGAGCGCGTCAGGCGTTCGGCACCCTTATCCTGACAGCCACGCAAGCCAAAGACGAGGCCGATGGCAACGATTATCCCGATAAGCCAGGGGAGCCATCGGCTGGAGGCTGTGGCTGCCCCGGCAGCTGCTTCGAGCTGCGTTCCGTGTAGCGGGGATGGGGCAGCGGCGAGCGGGGCCAACAGCTCCCGAAGGCCGGGCAGGAGTGCCGCCATGATGGCGGGCTGTTCGGCTTCGAGCAGATCGGTGATCCCCTGCGCTGTCGGCTCGCCGCCCAGCACCTTTGCGATTGCGCCCATCGCCATGGGGCCACCTAGCTGGAGAAGACTTCCGACCGTATCGCGCCTGAGCCCGGTCTGACCGGCGAGCGCGGCTGCAACCGGGGCGGACTGGGCGCCCAGAAGCCGTGTGACGATGGTGAGCCCATGGTCCATCAAGGTGCCGCGCAAGGCCGGGTTCGAGAGCGAAGCTGAGAGGTCATCGAGCGGGTTGCCGCCGCCGAGCCCGACATGGATCACGCGCATCACATCGGCGATGCCTTCATGATCGGTTCGCATGGCCAGTGCGCCCAGCAGGACGGGGAGGATGCCAGCGAAGCCTTTTGCCATTGCGTCCGGCGATTCGCCGAACAGGTCTGCGGCTTGCGCCACGAGATCCGGCGTTACGGCACCTTGAAGGGCTTCCAACAGGCCGGGCATGCTCGTCGTCTCCCCATCCTTGCCGCCCGCGGGGAGGCCCCTGTGGCGGGCCAGGGTTGGCTTCGCCTGGCAACAGGCTAACCGATGAATGCGCCGCATGCCAGATGGTACGCGGATTGGCGCGGGGTTCAGCCCTGCATGGGCTGGCGGCGGAAGCTGAGCGCCTCTGCCACATGGGCGCGGGCGGTGATGTCGCTGCCGGCGAGATCTGCAATGGTTCGGGCGACGCGGAGTGTCCGGACCCAGGAGCGAGCGGACAGCCGCATGGTTTCGGCGGCGCGGATGAGGAGCTGGCGGGCGGCTTCGTCCAGGATCTCGGTCCCTTCCAGCAGCTTGCCGTCCGCCTCGGCATTGGTGCGCGCTGCCGTCCCGGCGTAGCGTACGGCCTGCCTTGCGCGGGCTGCGCCGACGCGGGCTGCGACGTCTGCGCTGCGATCCGCCGGGGGCGGGAGCGCGAGATCGCTGGCTTTCACGGCCTGAATATCGACGAAGATGTCGATCCGGTCGAGCAGCGGGCCCGACAGCTTGGATTGGTAGTCCGCCGCGCAGCGCGGTGCGCGTGAACAGGCAAGCGCTGCGTCTGCCAGGTGGCCGCAACGGCAGGGGTTCATGGCCGCGACAAGCTGGACGCGGGCAGGATAGGTGACGTGCATTGCCGCGCGCGCCACTTCCACCTCGCCCCGTTCCAGAGGCTGGCGCAGCGCATCGAGCGCGCCGCGCTGGAATTCGGGAAGTTCATCAAGAAACAGAACACCCAGATGCGCGAGGCTGACCTCGCCGGGCCGGGCGCGGGCGCCACCGCCGACGAGTGCGGGGATTGAAGCCGAATGGTGCGGGCTGCGGAAGGGGCGCGCGCGGGCGATGCGGCCGCCTTCGAGCGTGCCGGCAAGCGAGGCAATCATGGCGACTTCCAGCGCTTCGGGCGTGGTGAGCGGGGGGAGGATGCCCGGAAGGGCTGCCGCCATCATCGATTTGCCGGCACCAGGCGGGCCGCACATCAGCAGGTTGTGGCCGCCGGCGGCTGCGATTTCCAGCGCGCGCTTGGGGGATTCCTGGCCCTTCACATCGCCAAGATCAGGGCCGGAAAAGGGCTTGGCTTCAAGCATGGCGGGATCTGGCGGGGGAAGAAGCTCGCTGCCCTTCAGGTGCGCGATGAGGCCGTGGAGATCGAGCGCGGCGACGACATCGATCCCGCCGCCAGCACCGCCAGCGAGCCAGGCGGCTTCGGGCCCCTGCGCGCCGGGACAGATGAGGCCGAGGCCGCGCGACGAGGCATGCATCGCAGCAAGCAGGACCCCGGGCGACGGCGTGATCCGGCCATCGAGCGACAGCTCGCCAACTGCCACATAGTGGGAGAGGCTTTCGCCATCGAGCACCCCCATGGCGCCAAGCAGACCGAGTGCGATGGGGAGATCATAGTGCGACCCGGCCTTTTCGAGATCCGCGGGCGCGAGATTCACGGTGATCTTCTTGGCGGGCATGGCGAGGCCGAGCGCTGCAAAGGCTGATGTGACCCGGTCGCGGCTTTCCTTCACCGCCTTGTCGGGGAGGCCAACCACGACGAAACTGACCAGCCCCGAGGCCAGCTGAACCTGCACGTCCACCGGCCGGGCTTCAAGCCCGACATAGGCGACCGTCGCCACGCGCGCGACCATTGGAATTTTGCCCCCACCATGGTCCGACCCAGGTGAAGTTGCACCGGTAGCGGGCAAAGGGGTTTTGGGGAAGGGGGTGGCTTGCAAGCGCTTTACGGCTTACGCTGCAATTGCGAACAGCAGGACAAGCAGATGGCGACAATGCCCCCGATCATGCAGAACCCTGACATCCGCACCCTGGGGCGGATATTGGGGGACGTGATCCGCGATTTCGGCGGGGAGGCTCTGTACCGGGGGACCGAGGCGATCCGGGCGGCTTCGGTGGAACATCATCGGGGGCGCGGATCCGTGGCCACCGTGGCCGACGCGCTCGGGGCGCTGAGCCTGGATGATACGCTTGCCTTCACGCGGGGGTTCATGCTGTTTTCGATGCTGGCGAACCTTGCCGAAGACCGGCAGGCAACAGGCTCGACCGGCGCGGAAACGGGCATGGGTCTGGTGGAGGCAGTCCGCAAGCTGGAGGCGGGCGGGGTTTCGCGCGCGCGCATTCTGAGCACGCTGGGGCGCGCCCGAGTGACACCGGTGCTCACCGCGCACCCGACCGAAGTGCGCCGCAAGAGCATGATCGACCATAAGACGCGAATCGCCGAGCTGATGGCGCTGATGGACCGCGGGGCGACGAAGACGACAACGGGCGAAGCGATCGAGCTTGCGATCCGCCGGCAGGTGGCACTGCTGTGGCAGACCCGTCCGCTGCGGCGCGAGCGGATCCGTGTGGCCGACGAGATTGAGACGGTACTGGCGTGGCTTCAGGAGGATTTCCTGCCCGTGATGCCGGCCCTGGTGCAGGGTTGGGCCCAGGCATTGGGGGAACCACCCCCGCCGTTCCTGACCGTGGGAAGCTGGATCGGCGGCGACCGGGACGGGAACCCCAATGTAACGGCAGATGCGCTGGAGCTGGCGATGGCGGGGGCCGCGCGCACGCTGTTCTTCTGGTATCTGGAGGCTGTTCATGCGCTGGGCGCAGAGCTTTCGCTTTCCGCCGAGCTGGCGCCGATTCCCCAAGCCGTGCTGGACCTGGCCGGGCGCAGTGGCGACCATTCGGCCGCGCGCGCCGACGAGCCATATCGCCGGGCGTTGACGGGGGTTTATGCCCGGCTCGCTGCGACGTGCGAGGCGTTGACCGGCAGCGCGCCGCCGCGCCCGGCCCGGGTTGCGGGCGAGCCTTATGCAGGGCCTGCCGATTTCCGCGCGGACCTGGACGCCATTGCCGACGGTGCGGCGCTGGCCGGGGCGGGCGGCGGGGCGCTGGATGTGCTCAGGATAGCGGTGGGGCTGTTCGGGTTTCACCTGGCGACGCTGGACCTTCGGCAGAACAGCGATGTGCACGAGGCGAGCGTTGCCGACTTGCTGGCCTGCGCCAGGGTGATGCCCAATTATGGCGCACTGGACGAGGCCGCGCGGATTGACCTGCTGCTCGCCGAATTGCAGGGGCCACGGCTGCTTATGACGCCCCATGCGGCGCCTTCGGAGACGACACAGAGTGAGCTGGCGATCTTCAGGGCGGCAGCGCGCGCGCGCAGACGGCACGGGCCGGCCGCGATCACAACTGCGATCGTTTCCAAGACAACGAGCGTTTCCGACTTGCTGGAACCTATGGTGCTGATGCGCGAAACCGGGTTGCTGACGCCGGGCGCGGCCCCGGTGGCCGACCTGATGGTGGTTCCGCTGTTCGAGACCATCGACGACCTGAAGGCCGCACCGGACATCATGGCGCGCTTTCTGTCGCTTCCCGGTATTGCGGATGCCGCGCGGGCGCGCGGAGCGCAGGAAGTGATGATCGGCTATTCCGACAGCAACAAGGATGGCGGCTACCTGACCTCTACCTGGGAGTTGCATCGGGCGTCTGCCGCGCTGGCCGACGTTTTTGCCACAGCCAGGGTGCCGATCCAGCTGTTCCATGGCCGGGGCGGATCGGTCGGCCGGGGCGGTGGATCATCCTTCGCGGCAATCCGGGCCCAGCCGCCAGGAACGGTGGCCGGGCGCATCCGCATTACCGAGCAGGGCGAAGTAATCGCAGCAAAATACGGGACGCCCGAAGCCGCCGCGCGGACACTGGACACGATGGCCGCAGCGACCCTGCTGGCGACGCTGGACCCGCCGCATCTGCCCGAAGTGGACCGGCTTCGGTTCGAAGCGGCGATGGATGCGCTTTCGGCCCGGGCTTTCGCGGCCTATCGGGCGCTGGTGTATGACCGGTTAGGCTTCCGGCAATTTTTCCGGGCGATGACGCCCATACGCGAGATCGCGACGCTGAAGATAGGGTCGCGCCCACCGAGCCGAACGGCTTCGGACGCGATCGAGGATTTGCGGGCGATCCCCTGGGTGTTCAGCTGGGCGCAGGCGCGTGTGATGCTGCCGGGCTGGTATGGCGTGGGGGATGCCTTTTCCGCCTTTGACGACAAGGGGCTGCTGGCGGCGATGGCGCAGAGCTGGCCCTTCTTTCAGGCGATGCTGGGCAATATGGAAATGGTGCTGGCGAAATCCGACATGGGGATTGCGGCGCGCTATGCTGAACTGGCCGGGCCCGATGGAGCGCCGCATTTCGACACGATCCGCAGCGGGTGGCTGCGCACGGTGGATGGGCTTCTGGCCGCCACCGGGCAAGCGCGGCTGCTGGAGCGCAACCCGGCGCTGGACACATCGATCCGGCTGCGCCTGCCCTATATCGAGCCGCTGAACCTGTTGCAGGTGGAGCTGCTGAAGCGCCACCGTGGCGGAGAAGATGACCCAAGGATTGCCGAAGGGCTGCAGTTGAGCCTCAACGCGATTGCAACCGCACTGCGCAATAGCGGCTGAGGATCTGCCCTGTGCGTTGCAACACCCCGGTGTTTCGCATAGAGGGGCCTCCGCGCCGGCTTAGCTCAGTTGGTAGAGCACCTGATTTGTAATCAGGGGGTCGCGGGTTCGATTCCTGCAGCCGGCACCGTTTTTTGCCCTCAGCCGCCAGGCGGTCGCATCCGCGTCAGTGGGGCTTGCGCCCGCGGGGGGCCTTGCGCAAGCACGGCGGCTGCGGGAAGATGGCTGGATGAGACATTCCCTGTGCTTTGACGATTACAAGACCCTGGCGTTCGAACGGCGGGGGCGGGTGCTGACCATCATCATCAACCGGCCGGAAAGCTACAACAGCGTCAACGCCGCCCTGCACGACGAACTTTCGACCGTGTTCACCGATGCGGCCGACGATGCCGACAGCGACGTGATCGTGCTGACGGGGGCAGGAAAGGCCTTTTGTGCCGGCGGAGACATGGACTGGTTCCAAAGCATGGTCGACGACCCGCGCGGGTTCGAGCGTATCGCGCCGCATGCCAAGCGGATCGTTTTTAGCCTGATCGATCTGGAGAAGCCGATCATCTGCCGGCTGAACGGCCCTGCCGCAGGGCTCGGGGCATCCATTGCGCTGTTATGCGACATGATCATCGCAAGTTCCAAAGCGAGCATCGGCGACCCGCATGTGAAGATGGGGCTTGTGGCCGGTGATGGCGGCGCGGTGATCTGGGCGCAGCTGGTGGGATATGCCCGGGCGAAGGAATATCTGCTGACGGGAAAGATGATGCCGGCGGCCGAAATGGAGCGGATCGGGCTGGTGAACGCAGTGGTGCCGCACGAGGAGCTGGATTCGCGTGTCTATGCGCTGGCCGACGAACTGGCGGCAGGCGCACGGCAGGCGATCCGGTGGACGAAGACTGTGACGAACATTCCGCTGCGCGATCTGGCGGGCAAAGTGATGGACGCCTGTATGGGCTATGAGATGATGTCGAACCTGTCGAAGGACCATCAGGAGGCGATCAGCGCCTTCAAGGACAAGCGGCCGCCGATCTTTACCGGCGAGTAGCTTTTCAGCTTTCCCGCACGGCCGGCGTTTCGGGGTAGCGCGCCTCGATGGCGGAAGCCGCGACGAGCGCGATGCCGTGGAAGACCAGGTGGAGCGCGCCCTGCGCGGCCATCAGGGCTGCCACTTCCACCGATGCGTCGCCCGTGAGGCTGACGGCAACGGCGGCGAACAGCAGTTCCTTGTTGGGGAGCGGGAGGCGGCCGATGACCATTCGCAGCGCGCCGAGCAGGACCCAAGTGGCAATGGCGATTTCTGGAAGCGCCACGATCCAGCTGCCGACGATGAGGATATGGGCGGTCAGCACGCGGAACAGGTGCCAGCGGAAGGCGAACATATTTTCCTGCACCGGGATGCTCATGACATGTTTGCGGAACAGCAGAATGCCGATGTTGAGGATGATGAGCGCGCCGAAGCTGATGACGACGATCCGCAGGGTCGCGGGATCGACGGCATCGCCCAGAACGGTATCCCCGCCCATTGCAACGGCCAGGACGAGCATGAGGAGCGTGGCGAAATTGCCGGCCAGGCCCGACGTGATCGCCATGTCCTTCACGGCGGCGAAGGGGCTGGTGCGCGGATCGACTCCATCGCCATCACCCCGGCCCAGAAGGCGCTTGGGTGGGGCATCGGGATCGAAGCTGATGCCCATGCGGCCAGCCGCCCAGATGAGGAGGTAGGTGTGACCCGAGTAGCTGAACAGCGCCTCGTTCATCACGCGCATCTTCAAAAACACTGCCATGGCGGGCCAGCCGAACCCCCACCATCGGCGGTAGATGACCCATTCCGTAAACGGCTGGAGGATGTAGGAGCCAGCGAACAGCAACCAGAACAGCAGGCTCCAGGGCAAAACGGCGAGCACCTGCTCCCAGCCGATATCGGCGATCGACCGCACCAGAACAAGCAGGACAATGGCAGAGATGCCGTAGCTGAACCCCTTCTTGAGGCGCACGCCGCCCGGCGATTCGAGCCAGGCGCTGCCTGCGCTGGCGGCTGCCATGGCGCGTCTTGTGATGGAGGGGCCCTCTGCCATGGCCAAGCGCTAGTGCCCGCGAACGCGCCGAGCAAATGATGATTTGCGCTGCGCCCCCGGTGGATGGTGGCAAAGCGGAGCCCTGCGCTGCCGAGTGCGATTGCCCCGTGGCGCGGGCGTCCCTAAAGCTGCACCAGACGTGAAGGGGCTATGATGACCGATTATCTGACGATGGACGATGATGGGCCTCTGGATGGCGAAGATCGGGACGCGTCCATTCCCGCTGATGTGCTGCTGGCAGTGCGCACGCTGATCCGCTGGGCAGGCGATGACCCGGATCGCGAAGGGCTGCTGGACACGCCCGGTCGGGTGGCGCGCGCCTACAAGGAATATTTCCGCGGCTATCATGAGAATCCGCTGCACCATCTGACGCGCACCTTCGAGGAAGTGGGTGGCTATGACGAGATCGTGCTGCTGCGCGACATTCCCTTCCAGTCCCATCGCGAGCACCATATGGCGCCGATCATCGGCAAGGTGCACATTGCCTACTTGCCGACCAACAAGGTCGTGGGCATTTCGAAGCTGGCACGGGTCGCCATCGGCTACGCCAAGCGCTTGCAGGTGCAGGAGCGGTTGACGGCCGAGATCGCCAATGCAATCCAGGATGGACTGGACCCACGCGGCGTTGCCGTGGTGGTGGAAGCGAGCCATGCCTGCATGTCGGCGCGCGGCGTGCTGACTTCGGGCGTGACCATGACGACCAGCCGGATGATGGGGGTGTTCCGCGAGGATGACCGCAGCCGCAAGGAAGTGCTGGCCCTGATGAAGTTGGGCGTTGCCTGACGCTATGAACGACACGCTGGACATCGCACCACCCCGCAAAGTGGGGATGGTTTCGCTCGGTTGCCCCAAGGCGCTGGTGGATTCCGAGCGAATCCTCACTTCGCTCAGATCCGAAGGCTATCAGCTTTCGGCCGACTATGCCGGCGCCGACGTGGTGATCGTGAACACCTGCGGTTTTCTGGATAGCGCGAAGGCGGAAAGCCTGGAGGCCATCGGCGAAGCGATTGCCGAGAATGGCCGGGTTGTGGTGACTGGTTGCATGGGCGCCGAGGCTGCCAGCATCACCGAGCGTTTTCCGCAGGTGCTCGCCGTGACCGGACCGCAGCAATATGAAGCCGTGGTGCGCGCCGTGCGGGCGGCAGCCCCCATGCCGCCGCAGCCGTTCGTCGATCTTGTGCCGAACATGCTGGAGGCGATGGGCGGGCTGAAGCTGACGCCGAGGCACTACAGCTATCTGAAAATTTCGGAAGGCTGCAATCATCGCTGTGCCTTCTGCATCATTCCCTCTTTGCGGGGCGACCTGAACAGCCGACGGCCGGATGCCATCATTCGGGAGGCCGAGAAGCTGGTGGCGGCCGGCACGCAAGAGCTGCTGGTCATCAGCCAGGATACCTCGGCCTACGGACGGGACTTGCGGCACGCGAGTTTCGGGACAGCCATGCGGCCAGAGGTTCGGGCACACATAACCGACCTAGCGCGCGAACTGGGCCAGCTGGGGGCGTGGGTCAGGCTGCATTACATCTACCCCTATCCCCATGTGGACGAGCTGATCCCCCTGATGGCCGACGGGCTGATCCTGCCTTATCTCGACATACCGTTCCAGCATGCGAGCCCTGTTGTGCTGCGCGCCATGCGGCGGCCGGCAAATGATGCAAAGGTGCTGGAGCGGATTGCGGCGTGGCGCGCCATCGTGCCCGATATCGCCATCCGGTCCACCTTCATCGCGGGGTTTCCGGGCGAGACGGAAGCAGACTTCCAGTATCTGCTGGACTGGCTGGAGGAAGCGCAGCTCGATCGGATCGGCTGCTTTGCCTATGAGCCGGTTTCGGGCGCTGCGGCGAACGACCTGCCCGGTGCGCTGCCGCGCGACGTGCGGGAACAGCGGCGAGACCGGTTCATGGAAAAGGCCGCAGCAATTTCGGCGGGAAAGCTGGCGAAGAAGGTCGGAATGACGCTGGATGTGATCATCGACGAGGCCGATGGTGAAGGTGGCGCAACCGGGCGCAGCAAAGCCGATGCGCCCGAGATCGATGGCAGGGTGCTGCTGCGCGATGCGCCCGGCGTGCGGCCCGGCGATATCCTGCGCGTGACGATCGAGGATGCCGATGCGTTCGATCTTTACGGCGTGCCCGCAAACCGGCTGGCCTGACATTGCTGCGTTCGACCATAGCGTCCCCGATCGGGCCGATGGCGCTGGTGCATGATGCGACAGGCACGCTATGGGCGGCCGAATTCCGGGCCGACGCGGCGCGGATTTCGACCAGCCTCGGGCGCTTCGGGATCGGACCCGCGGACATGCCGGAGACGCTGGCACCCGGGAATTTAGGCGCAGCATTTGCAGCATATTTCGCGGGAGACCTGCATGCGCTTGAGGGGCTTTCCACCGGTGACTTCGGGAGCGCCTTCGAACGCGCGGTCTGGGCTGAGCTTCGGCGGATCCCGCCGGGCGAAACGCGCAGCTATGCCGACATCGCATGCGCACTGGGTGGCGCTGCTTCGGGGGTTGGCCCCAATGCGCGCGCTGTCGGAACCGCCAACGGGCGCAACCCGCTGGCGATCGTGGTGCCCTGCCACCGGGTGATCGGTTCGGACGGCAGCCTGACGGGGTATGCAGGCGGGCTGGATACCAAGCGCTGGCTGCTTGCGCATGAGGGCTGGCACCCCGCCCAGCCCCTGCTGTTGTGAAAGACCTGTTCTGATGAAGCTGTTCTGATGGCGACCTCTCCCGCCACTGTCCCTACCCCTCGTGCCGGGACCGGGGCCCTGCCCTTGCGACCGCTGTTCATCGCAATCGTGTTTCTGGGCAGTTTCCTGCTGTTTCTGATCCAGCCGATGTTTGCGCGGTTGGTTCTGCCGGTGCTGGGCGGCTCGCCCAATGTGTGGAACACCGCGATGCTGTTCTACCAGGCTGCCCTGCTGCTGGGCTATGCCTATGCCCATGCCTTGCAGCGCCTGCCGTTCCGGGTGCAGGCAATGACCCATGTGGGCGTGTTCACGGTGGCTGCGCTGACCCTGCCCATCGGCATCGTCGGGCTGGGCGGGGCGGAAACGGGGAATGCCGCTGCGCTGTGGCTTTTGCAGCTTCTGGCGCTGTCCATCGGCCCGGTGTTCGTGGCGGTTTCGGCGCAGGCACCCTTGATGCAGGCCTGGTTCGCGCGATCGCCAGACCCTGCGGCGGCAAGCCCCTTCTTTCTTTACGCCGCATCGAACGCCGGATCCTTGCTGGGGCTGTTGGCCTATCCGTTCCTTCTGGAGCCGTTCACCTCCCTGCCGTTTCAGCAGACGATCTGGTCTGTTGGCTATGTGCTGCTGCTGGCGCTGATGGCGCTTGGCGCATTCCTGATCCTGCGGATGGGGGACAGGCCGCCCGCAACCGCGCCCGACACCGTATCGGCGCGGGGCGCTCGACCCTTGACCTGGAGGCGGCGGATACACTGGCTGATGCTGGCGGCCGTGCCCTCGGGGCTGATGCTTTCCACGACGACGCATATCACCACCGACATCATGGCGATGCCACTGCTGTGGGTGTTGCCGCTGGCGGCCTATCTGATCAGCTTCATCATCGCCTTTTCGGCGGCCGGGCCGATGGCGACACGGGTTGCCGTGCTGATATCTCCGCCCGCGTTGCTGGTGTTCGGGGCCGCCAATGTGCTGCTGGCAGTGATGGCCGCCACCGTGTTCGGTTTTTTCAGCCTGCTGCTACTGCTGGTGATTGCGATGGCGCTGCATGGCACGCTGGCGGCGGACCGGCCGCCGGCTGCGCGGCTGACGGAATTCTATTTGTGGATGGCTGCCGGCGGGGTTGTGGGCGGGCTGTTCCCCGCATTGATCGCGCCGCAGGTTTTCGATTGGGTCTATGAGCACCCCATCCTGCTGATAGCGGCGGCGATGCTGGTGCCGGCCAGACCGCTAACGCAGCGGATCGGTGCGCTGTGGAAAGGGAACCGGCCCCTTGCGCGGATGCTTCGGATCGGTTCGCCCGGGGTGATGCTGGCGCTGAGCTGGTGGCTGGGCGCAAGCTTCAATGCGGTGGACACACCGCCCGAACAGGGGCTGGCGCTGCTGGTGATGGCCGGGATCGCCCTGCTGGCCATCGGCCGACCGCTGATGTTCAGCTGGAGCCTTGCCATGCTGATGCTGGCGCTGGGGGGGTGGCAGCAGATCGACATTTCCACCATCGAGAAGGCGCGGCAGCGCAGCTTCTTCGGGATCTACACGATCGAGAACAGCAACAGCAGCCAGACCCGCCGGTTGCAGCATGGAACGACGCTGCATGGCGCGCAATCGCTGGACCCGGCGAAATCGCGGATGCCGATGACCTATTATGCGCCCGAGAGCGGGGTAGGTCTTGCCATGCGGGCAGTGCCCGCGCTGTTCGGCGAACAGGCGCGCATCGGGATCATCGGTCTGGGGACGGGAAGCCTGGTTTGTTACGCGACGCCGCTGGAAGACTGGACGGTTTTCGAGATCGACCCGCTGATGGTGGAGCTGGCGACCGACCCGGTGGTGTTTTCCTATGTGAGCCAGTGCAAGCCCGACATCCGGATCGTGGTGGGGGATGCGCGGCTGAAGCTGGCTGACGAGCCCGACAGCCGTTTCGACCTGCTGGCGGTGGACGCCTTTTCATCGGATGCGATCCCTCTGCACCTGCTCACGCGCGAGGCGTTCGAAACCTATATGCGCACGCTTTCGCCAGATGGCGTGATGCTGGTGCACATTTCCAACCGGTTCCTGGATCTGGAACCGGTGGTGGCCGCCATCACACGCGACCTTGGCTACTCGGCGCGCAGCATCCGCTATGTGCCCGACCCCGGGGACTTGGCCAAAGGGCTTAGCTATAATGCTTCAATCTGGCTGGCAGTCACGCGTGACGACGCCGCCATGAGGCGCTTCACCAAGGCAAGCGGGCGGAGCGGGGACTGGTTGCCGCTGGAGGAGCGCGCCGAGGTTGTGGGCTGGACGGATGGCTTTGCTTCGGTGCTTCCCGTCTTGAAGCCGTTCTGGAAGCAAGAGTAGGACTGCGAGATGACACAGATGGTTCGCACCGCGGTTCTGGGCGCTTCGGGATATACCGGGGCCGATCTGATACGGCTGGCGCTGACGCACCCGGCGATCGAGATTGCGGCATTGGCGGCCAACCAGAAGGCGGGGCAGACGATGGCCGAAATCTGGCCGCACTTCGCGCCCTACCCGCAGCTTCCCCGGCTGGTGAAGGCGGACGCCATCGACTGGAGCGGGATCGACGCGGTGTTCGGCTGCCTGCCCCATGCGGCGTCTGCCGCGCTGCTTTCGACGTTGGCTGGTGTTCGCATCATCGACCTTTCCGCGGACTTCCGCCTGAACGATGCCGGGGTTTATGGCGAATGGTATGGCGTGGCCCACCCGGCGCCCGATCTGCTGCCCGAGGCGGTTTACGGGCTTACAGAGCACGCGCGGGGGCAGCTTGCCAGTGCGCGGCTGGTGGCGTGCCCGGGCTGTTACCCCACTGCGGCGCTGCTGGCCCTGCTGCCGTTGGCGGAGCACGGGCTAATCGGCGCCCGCAACATCAGCATCAATGCGCTTTCCGGCGTTTCGGGGGCGGGGCGGAGCCTGAAGGAAGCAAATCTGTTCGCCGAAATTGCCGAAGCGGTCGCGCCTTACTCGGTTGGCCGGCACCGGCACATGCCCGAGATCGAGCAGGAGCTTGGCAAGGCCTTCGGCGCGCCCGTGACCATCAGCTTCACGCCGCACATCGTGCCGATGAACCGGGGCGAGCTGGAGACGATTACGGTGGAACTGGCGGACGGGCGGACGGTGGCCGACCTGCGCGCCCGGCTGGCCGAGCGCTATGCCGGCGAGCCCTTCGTGCACCTGCTGCCGGAAGGGGTCGCGCCTGCGACGCGGATGGTGCGCGGATCGAACCATATGGTGGTAAATGTGTTCGCCGACCGCATTGCAGGCCGGGCGCTGGTGATTGCTGCCATCGACAACCTGGTGAAGGGATCTTCGGGCCAGGCGATCCAGAACTTCAACCTGATGTTCGGCCTGCCCGAGACGATGGGGCTGGAAGCTGCCCCGCTGTTTCCGTAATGGGCGCGGCCGGTGCTTGAAACCGAGCGGCTGATCCTGCGCCAGTGGGAGGAACGCGACCGCGCGCCCTGGCGGGCCTTGAACGCGGACCCCGACGTGATGGCGCATTTCCCTGCGGTTCTGTATGCGGCCGAGGCCGACCGGCAGCTGGATTTCTGCCGCGACGTGATTGCGGGGGGCGGCACGGCCTTCTGGGCTGTGGAGCGCGCGGATGACGGGCTGTTCCTGGGCTTTGCCGGGCTGAACTGCATCGGGCACGACATTGCGCTGAAGGGCGCGTGGGAGGTGGGCTGGCGACTGGCGCGCCATGCCTGGGGGCATGGATATGCATCCGAAGCGGGGCGCGCGGCGCTGGCGCATGGCTTTGGCGCGATGGGGCTGGAGCGCATCTTGTCCTACACGGCCTCCACCAACCTGCCATCCGAGGCGGTGATGCAGCGGATCGGGATGGAGCGCTCGGCGGATTTCGATTTCGACCATCCGCTGCTGCCCGAAGGCCACCCGCTGCGCCGCCACATCGTGTATGCGAAAGCGGGCTGATGCCGGCGCATTCCTTCAATGCTGTTCTGCCGCGCCTTCATCCGGGCGCCTGGATTGCACCCGGCGCGCAGGTGATCGGCGATGTGGAAATGGGTGCGGACGCGTCTGTCTGGTACAATGTCGTCGTGCGCGGAGACGTGATGCCGGTGCGTATCGGCGCGCGGTCCAACATCCAGGATGGTTCGATTGTGCATGTAACGCGCGGAGTGGCCGCGACCAGCATCGGCGATGATGTGCTGGTGGGGCACATGGCGATCCTCCACGGCTGCACGCTGATGAACCGGAGCTTTGTAGGGCTGGGTGCTATCGTAATGGACGGCTGCGTGATCGAGCCCGAAGGGATGCTGGGCGCGGGCGCGCTGTTGAGCCCGGGCAAGCGGATTGGCCCACGCGAACTGTGGCTGGGCCGGCCAGCGAAGCTGGTGCGGCGGCTGGACGACGAGGATGTGGCGCGCAATGCTGCGGGTGCGGCCGGGTATGTGGCGCTTGCCCGCCTGCACCGGGATTCGGTTTCAGGATGACTGCGCGGGGGATGCTTTCGGAACGGCAGGATTGGCATCGCCGTTCCTGTCGTCGTGCGTTAAGGGAGGTAAGGTTGGGGGAAATGAGATGGTCGGAGCGACAGGATTCGAACCTGCGACCTCCAGACCCCCAGTCTGATGCGCTACCAAGCTGCGCTACGCTCCGACGTGGCGGCGGGCATAGGCAATGGCCAGGCTGATGGCAAGCTGCGAATCCCCCGGGGCGACGCTGAGCGCCGAAGGCCTTGCGCTGGTGCGGGGCGGGCGGCAGTTGTTTGCGGACCTGTCGTTCGGGCTCGCGCCGGGCGAGGCACTGTTGGTAACGGGGCAGAACGGGGCGGGAAAATCGTCTTTGCTTCGGCTTGTTGCCGGGTTGCTGGTGCCGGATGCGGGCATGCTTTCCAACCCCTTTTCGACTGCGATGCTGGCCAGCGAGCCGGCGCTGAAACCCGACCGGACCGTGCGAAGCGAGCTTGCCTTCTGGGCCGGGCTTGATGGCGCTTCGGACGACAGGGTTGCGGCAGCGTGCACTACGATGGCGGTGACGGCGCTGCTGGCATTTCGGTGCGGACAGCTTTCCTCTGGCCAGCGGCAGCGCGTGGCGATTGCGCGCACGATTGCAAGCGGAGCGGCAGTATGGCTGCTGGACGAGCCGACGAGCGCGCTGGATGCGGCATCCGAAGCGCGGCTGCTGGAGGCAGTCGCCCAGCATCGCGCCGGCGGCGGGATGGTGCTGGCGGCCACCCACCAGCCACTTCCCTTTCCCGCTGCCGGCACCATACGACTGTAGGCTGGCGCGTGGTTTGCTTCAAAGTTGGGTTGGGTCTGCCGTGAACATGATGGTGAGCCAGCGGTCCGGGCCGGCATCGCCGATGGCGAAGCCGATGTCCTGGCGAAGGCTATCGTAGTGTTCGATGGCGCGCGGCGGCATTCCGGGTTTCGCGAGCACAGAGATTTCGATGAATTTGGCGCGGCCTGTACGCGTGACGTAGGATTCATAGGCGGTAAAGCCATGCTTTTCGATGAAGGCGTCCATCACGGCGTGGACATGGGCATCGACATCGGCCGGGACCATGCCGAAGATATCCCGGAAGGCGACGCGGGCATCTTTCCACGGCACCGGCAAGATGAGGAGGGACAGGAGCGCGAGGACCGCAGGATCGACATAGGGGATGAGGTGATCGAACGGAGTTCCGCGCATGGCGTAGGCCGCGAGGAAGGCGAGGAGCAGGGCAGCGGTGATGATGCCAGATGCAGCCCAGGCCTTCAGATCTATGGCGACCAGCGCCGAGCCGATCCGATCATTGTGGCGCCAGAGCCAGAACCAGGTGCCGGCGCAAATGGCGACGACCATCACGGAATAGGCGATGGCGGGCCCGAGTTCCGGTGAATAGCCGCCGGACATCAGGCCCTGGACGGCCCCGAGAAAGCCGAACACGACGAGGGTCATCAGCACGGAGGCCTTCAGCGCCACGACCAGCGGTTCGAGGTGCCAGTAGCCATATTGGAACTTCTGGTTGCTTTCCTTTGCAACGAGTCGGGCAACCACCAGCATCAGCCAGGTGATGACCGCATCGACGACGGAGAACAGGCCATCGAAGATGATGGCAAGCGAGCCGGAAACGAGGCCGAAGACGACGCCCAGCACTGCAATGAGGATGGTGGCGGCAATCGACAGCTTCAGGAGCGAGGCTTCGAGCTCGCTTCTGAGCGCCAGTGCGCGATCAACCGACGCCATGCATGCTCCCCAGTGACATCAATGCGGCCTCCCCGGACGAACCTTGACCGAACATCTGCCTGCGCGATGGTGCCCGTCCGGTCGGCCCTGCCGGCGGCATTCAGCCGGAATGCAGGAAGTGCATCACGTCGCCATCCTGGACGACATAGGTCTTGCCTTCCGCCCGCAGCTTGCCGTGTTCGCGTGCCCCTGCTTCGCCATTGTACTTCAGGAAATCTTGATAGGCGATGGTTTCCGCGCGGATGAAGCCCTTTTCGAAATCGGTGTGGATGACGCCCGCGGCGTTGGGGCCGGTTGCCCCCTTCTCCACGGTCCAGGCCCGGGTTTCCTTCGGCCCGGCAGTGAAGAAGGTGAGGAGGTGGAGGAGCTCGTAGCCGGCGCGGATGATCCGCGCGAGGCCGGTTTCCTGAAGGCCGAGTTCGGCGAGGAAATCGCCGCGCTCTTCGGGTGGCATGGTAGCGATCTCAGCCTCGATGGCGGCGGAGATGACGACGGCGCCGGCTCCCTGCGCCTTTGCCATCGCTTCGACGCGGGCGGACTGGGCATTGCCGTTGCCAGCCGAGGACTCTTCGACGTTGCAGACATAAAGGACAGGCTTTGCCGTCAGTAGCTGGGCCTGCGCCAGGTGACGGGCTTCATCGGGGTCTGCGGCAACGGCGAGGCGGGCGGGCCTGCCTTCGCGCAGCAGATCGAGCGCCTTCTGGAGGGCGGCGGCTGCGACCTTGGCATCCTTGTCGCCCCCCTGCCCTTTCTTGGCGAGGCTGGGGACCCGGCGTTCGAGGCTTTCGAGATCTGCAAGCATGAGTTCGGTCTCGACGGTTTCGGCATCTGCCACCGGATCGATGCGGCCTTCGACATGGGTGATGTCGTCGTCCTCGAAGCAGCGCAAAACATGGACGATGGCATCGACTTCGCGGATGTTGGCGAGGAACTGGTTGCCGAGGCCTTCGCCCTTGGACGCACCACGAACGAGGCCGGCGATGTCGACGAAGCCGAGCTGGGTTTCGATGATCTTCTGCGATCCGGCGATTTTCGCGATGGCATCAAGGCGCGGATCGGGCACGCCGACGTTCCCGACATTGGGCTCGATGGTGCAGAAGGGATAGTTGGCGGCCTGGGCGGCCGCCGTTTCCGTCAACGCGTTGAACAGCGTGGATTTGCCCACATTGGGAAGGCCGACAATGCCGCAGCGGAAACCCATATCAACTCTCCTGCTGGCGGCCGGCTTACTGCCGTTGCGCCAGTTCGTTCATGAAGCGCGCGTCATCGCCTTCGGCGAGGATCGGCGCAAGGGCGGCGATGTCCGCCAGCATGTCGACGAGGGCCGGCTCTTCGGCTTTCGCGAAATTGCTCAGTACATGGGGTGTGACACGATCCTTGTGGCCCGGATGGCCGATGCCGATGCGGACGCGGCGGAAATCAGGGCCGACATTGGCCAGGATGGAGCGGATGCCATTATGGCCGGCCGCGCCACCGCCCGACTTGACCTTGATGCGGAAGGGATCAAGATCAAGCTCATCGTAAAAGACGGTGAGGGCATCGGGCTCCAGCTTGAAGAAGCGCAAGACTTCGCCGACCGAGCGCCCGCTTTCGTTCATGAAGGTCATCGGCTTGAGCAACAGAGCCTTCGATGGGCCCAGTCGGCCCTCGCAGGCAAGCCCCTGCAAGCGGGATTTCCACGGGCCAAACCCGTGCGACGCAGCGATCGCGTCCACGGCCATGAACCCCACATTGTGGCGATGGAAGGCATAGGCCCCTCCAGGATTGCCCAGCCCGGCGAACACCAGCATGGCGCTTCTCCGCTCCTCCGGCACTGACCTGCATCCCATCCTGCTCACCGGCCCTGCCGCCCGTCAAGGCTGTCCATAGAGCATGTTCCATGTCGGTGGAATCACCTGAATCGAAAACCCATACGGAAAAACAGGGAGATAGAGCGGTCGTTCTGACGCAATCAGAACGAGACCCGATCTAGAGCGGTCGGGCAGGAACGCGGGACAGTGCGGGTGCCCGGAACATCCGCCCGGACACGATGTCCGGGCGATGATCAGAATCAGACTGCTGCGTCTTCACCCTCGGTCGTGTCGCCCTGGCTCTTCATGCCGGACGGCGCGACGATGGTCGCGACGGTGAAATCGCGGTCGATCACGGTGGTGATGCCCTTGGCCAGCTTCACGACCGAAATATGGATCGAGTCGCCGACTTCAAAGCCGGTCACATCGACCACGAGATTGTCGGGGATGGCATCTGCCGGGCACCGGAGTTCGACTTCATGGCGGACCACGTTGAGCACGCCGCCACGCTTCAGGCCGGGCGAGGCGTCCTCGTTCTCGAACCGGACGGGGACGTTGACGGTGACGAGCGAATCGCCCGACACGCGCAGGAAGTCCACATGGAGCGGACGATCGTTGACGGGGTGATACTGCACGTCCCTCGGGAGGGTACGGTGCTTCTTGCCGTCGAGTTCGATCTCGATCACCGAATTCATGAAATGGCCGGATTGCAACAGCTTCACCAGCCGCTTTTCCTCTATATGTATCGGCAGGGCCGATTCCTTGTTGCCATAAACGACCGCCGGAACCCGGCCTTCCCGCCGCACCGCCCGAGAGGCTCCCTTGCCAGCCCGGTCGCGTGCTTCAGCGGCAAGCGTCAGCACATCAGACATGTTCTTCTCCAAATATCATCGCCCGACACCTCCAGGGTGTGCCGGTTCGCGAAGGGTGGGCCCCTAGCGCAAAGGGGACACGGGCGCAACCTTGGAGCAAAAGAGCCTGCTATCGATATTCGCTTGCAACAGGCTTTTGTGCAGCCTAGGCGAGTTTGCGAGGCAATCGCAACAGATTGCTCTGAAAGCGACACTCTCCCCAAGGGCCATTCCAGTGCATCACCTGATTTCGACCAAGCGGATGGCGAACACGCGTCCGTTTTTGGCTGTTGCGTTTGCAACCACCGCCCTTTCGTTCCTGTTGCCCGGGTCCTTTCTGCTGCCCCATGCGGCCCATGCCGAAGCGGCGATGGAGAGTGCCGCGCCGCCGGAGATCGTGGTGATCGGATCGCCCGAGCGGCTGCTGGACATTTCCGGATCCGGCGCGGTGGTAACGGCGGAGGACATGCGGCGCAGCCGGGTGCTGAGCGTGAACGATGCCCTGCGGCAGGTGGCCGGGGTTTTTCCGCGCGACGAGGAAGGCGCGGGCGCGCGGCCCAATATCGGCATTCGCGGGCTGAACCCCACGCGATCGACCAAAGTGCTGCTGCTCGAGGACGGAATTCCGCTGTCGTTTGCGCCCTATGGCGACAATGCGTCCTACTACCATCCGCCCATCGAGCGCTTCGAGCGGATCGAGGTTCTGAAAGGAGCGTCGCAGGTGCGGTTCGGGCCGCAGACCATCGGCGGTGTGATCAACTACATAACGCCCGGCGCGCCCGCCGAACTTGGCGGCCGGGCGACCTTGCAGGGCGGCAACCGCGACGCCTTCTCGGTGGACGGAATGCTGGGCGGGCCGTTGCTGGGCGGGCGGGTTCTGGTGCACGGCAACCACAAGCAATCCGCCGGCGTCGCAACAACCAGAAGCTGCGCTTTACCGATCTGTTTGCCAAAGGCGAATGGGATCTGGCGGACGATCACCGGCTTTTGTTGAAGGGGAGCTGGTTCCGCGAGCGGTCGGACCTGACCTATACCGGCCTGACCCGGGTCGAATTCGGAGCCGATCCGCGCGGCAACCCCTTCCCGCGCGGCAACGACACCTTCCACACCGACCGCATGAGTTTCACCGCAGCGCATGGATGAACCATGGCCGACGGGCTGGCGCTTCTTACGACGGCCTATTACCACCATTTCGATCGGGACTGGTGGCGGCAATCCTCCAATTCTGGCCAGCACCCCAATGATGCTTCGGATCCGGCGTGCGGCGGCGTGGCCAACATTCTTGCCGGCTCCGGCAACGAGGGACGGCTTCGAACCTATGACACATGGGGAATCGAAAGCCGGGCGACGCTGGACCATCAGGAATTCCTGGGCCTGGGGATCGGCGGCGCGACCGAGATCGGCCTTCGATACCACGAGGAAAAACAGCGCCGGCGACAGCTGAACGGCGATTCCGCCGTTGCGCGGGTGGCAGGGGCTTCGGTAAACGCGGGCGTTCGCGAGAACCAGTTGCGGTATGCGACCGCGCTTTCAGCCTTTGCTCAATCGACTCTGGATTTCGGCCGCTTTGCGCTGATCCCCGGCGTGCGGATGGAAATGGTGGATTTCGAGCGGCGCAACCTGCCAGTGGACATTCTGGTAGGGGGCCGGCCAAGTGGCGCGAAGACGGCGGAGACGCGCGGCGCTTCGAGCCTTGACCAGCTTGTGCCGGGACTCGGGGCGACCTTCGATCTTGCACCAGCAGTCATCTTTTATGGCGGCGTCCACCGGGGCTTTGCGCCACCACGGGTGGAGGATGTGATCACCGCTGGCGGCGGATCTGTCGACCTCGATTCGGAGTTGAGCTGGAACTGGGAAGCCGGAATCCGGGGCACGATCGTGCGAGGCGTGAAGGCCGATGCAACGCTGTTCATCATGGATTTCGAGAACCAGATCATTCCGCAATCGGTGGCGGGGGGTGTTGGCTCCACCCTTACATCGGCCGGGCAGACGGTGCACAAGGGGGCCGAGCTTTCGCTGAACCTTTCGAGCCTCGATGCTGGCTGGACGGGAGAGGCCGACCTGTTCGCGCGGCTGGCCGTGACCTGGCTTGCAACAGCGCGCTATGCGTCCACTCGCATCGCGACGGCACCCTGCTTCGACGGGCGCACCCCGGGAACACCCGTGGAGACGGGCAGCGGCCCGGTGCCGTGCGGCGTTGCGCGCGATGTGAAGGGCAACCGGCTGGCCTACAGCCCGGAATGGCTGGTGGGCGGCGCTGTCGGCGTGGCGCACCGGGGCTTTACGGGCCAGGTGGAAATAGTCGGGCAATCGGAGATGTTTGCCGACGATGTGAACCTGGTGCCGGTTTCGCCTGATGGCCAGCGCGGCGTTATCCCGGGCTGGGCGGTGGTCAACCTTTCGCTGAGCTATGGCCCGCCGGACTCCGGCTGGGAGGTGTTCGCCACGGCGCGCAACCTGTTCGACCGGACGGTGATCGTGGACCGGTCCCGCGGGGTTACGCCAGGCATGCCGCTGACGATGCAGGCCGGCGTAAGTCTGCGATTCTGAAGCGGTTTCAGCCGGGCCGGTTCAACCCCGGTCCGGTTCAGCCGGCCCTGCTCCAAGCCAGCGCCGCCAGCGCCACCAGCTGGAGTGCGGCGATGCCGTGCAGGCGGCTGGTGAAGCCCTGCTTTCGGGTCTTGTGGCGGAAGAGCCTGCGCCCGGCATAAGCGCCGGGCGTTCCGCCCAGCAGGGCGAGGCGCAGCAGCAGCGCTTCCGGCAAACGGCGCTGCCCTGTTCGGGCCCGGTCCTTGTCGACCCGGAAAGCGAGCAGGGTTGCCGCGTTGATGGCGGCGAGGCCAACGAGGATTATGCCGAGCATTGGTGGATGGTTCGGGAGAACGGTTTGGGGCAGCCAGCGCGTGACTGCCCCGACTTTCGATCAGGCGTCGCGCTTGGCCTGGGCCCGCTTGCCCTGCTCCGATACACTGCCGACCTTGGCGCCGGGCGTGCGGGTGGCCTTCTTCTTGTTCTCGGCCGCGGCCGCGCCCTTGCCTGCCGTCGCCGTGTTGGCCGGGCGCCTAGAAGGCGCTGCACGCTTCATGGCAAGCGCGCGGCGCTGCGATTCGACGATACGGTTGCGGCTGGCCTGCGCCTTGCGCCGATCCACTTCGCTGTTCATCCGGCGCAGCGCGTGGGCAAACACCTGCTTGCGGCGGCGCGGGCGCTCTGCCGTGCCGGGGACGCTGCCACCGCGCATATCGGTCTTGCCCCGCCCGATGCGCGCCTTCTGCTGCGAAAGATCCCGTTCCTTGTTGCGCATGTCGCGCAGCCTCTTGCGCGCGGCTTCGAGCGCCTCTTGCCCGAGATCGTGCAGCATGGGGTGGTGGGTGGTTTCCACCAGCGTCCACTCGGCGTGATCGAGGAGGCTCTTTTCGTCTTTTCTGCTGAGTGCCATGTCGGTTCTCCCTGTGTTTCTGCCGACGCTTGATGCGACTCCGGGCTGTTTCTGGCAAGCCGGGTCGGATCAGCGGCGGATGGCAGCCCAGACCTTCAGCGCCTGTGCCGTTTGCGCGACATCGTGAACGCGGAGCCAGGCGACACCGGCCTCGGCGCCGCGCAGGGCCAGCGCGAGGCTGCCTGGAAGGCGGTCCGTCACCGGGGCGGGGCCGGCGATGGCAGGGATTAGCGACTTGCGGCTGGCACCCAGAAGCAGCGGTACACCAAGTGCGTGGAACGTCTCCAGCTGTTGCAGGATCGCTAGATTATGCGCCAGCCCCTTGCCGAAGCCGATGCCCGGGTCCGCGATGACGCGGGTGCGGGCGATTCCGGCGGCTTCCGCAGCGACGATGCGGGCCTCCAGGTGGGCGATAACGGCAGCGACGGCATCGTCGTAAGTGGCGAGGGCCTGCATCGTCTGCGGGGTGCCCGGCATGTGCATCAGCACGACCTGTGCTGTCGTGGCGGCGGCGACACTGAGGCTTTGCGGATCTGCCGAAAGGGCGGAGACATCGTTGAGCATCGTTGCACCGGCTACAAGGGCCTGGCGCATGACTTCGGCCTTCATGGTATCGATGCTGACGGGGACACCCCGCGCGGCGAGCGCGCTGACGACGGGGATGGTGCGGCGGAGCTCCTCGTCGAGCGGGACGGGGGTGGCGCCAGGGCGGGTGCTTTCACCGCCGATGTCGACGATGTCTGCGCCGTCGGCGCGCATGGCAAGCCCGGCTTCGATGGCCGCGGCTGCGCTTTCCAGCCGGCCGCCATCCGAGAAGCTGTCGGGCGTGACGTTCAGGATTCCCATTATCTTTGGTTGCATGCGGCCAAGACTAGGCCGTCGGGTGCGCCGCGGTAAGCCTGCTGAAAAAGCTGCGCACTGCGCCGTTAGAAACAGGGATGCGGACGTTCAGGGATTTCGAGATCGGCGACCAGGAGCGGCTGGGGCCCGTGACGGTGTGCCGGGAGGAGGCGATTGCCTTCGCCCAGCGCTATGATCCGCAGCCCTTTCACCTTTCTGACGAGGGGGCGGCGGACCACCCCTTCTTTGCCGGGACAGTCGCATCCGGCTGGCTGACCTGCGCCTTGATGATGCGGCTGCTGGTGGACGAGATGCGGGAGAACCCGGTCGCGTCTGTCGGCACGCCCGGGGTGGACCGGATCCGCTGGCGCTTTCCGGTCTATCCCGGCGATGCGCTGGCGCTGGAAACCGAAGTGACGGGGAAGCGCCTGTTGAAATCACGCCCGCATGTGGGGCTGGTGCACAAGCGGCTGCGGACCACCAACCAGGACCGGCGGCTGGTGATGACATCGGAGACGTGGGAGTTCGTGTCGCTGGATTCGGCATTCCCCGAACGGCGGCATCGCTATGTGTACAGTGAATGAGGGCGAGATCGCTGCGAGGAGCCATGGCATGAAGCCTATGCAGGAAAGCGGAACAGGCTGACGGCATCGACACCTTGCGCTGCCAGCCGCGCCGCACCGGCCAGTCCTTCGAGTTCGATCACGAACAGCGCCCGGCTGACCGTGCCGCCCGCTTTGCGAATCAGCGCGACGGCGGCTTCGGCCGTGCCACCTGTCGCCAGCACATCATCGATCAGCAGCACGCGCGCGCCGGCGGGCACGGCATCGGCGTGGAGTTCGAGACGATCCTGGCCATATTCTAGCGCATAATCATGGCCAATGGTGGCGTGCGGAAGCTTTCCGGGCTTGCGCACGATGATGAGCCCACGCCCTGTGTGCTAGGCGAGCGCTGCGCCGAACAGGAAGCCGCGCGCTTCGATGCCGGCGATGCGGTCATAGGCCCCCGCGCGCTTTGACAGGGCTTGCGTTGTTGCCTGGAAGGCAGGGCCATCGCCCAGCAGGGGCGTGAGATCGCGGAAGAGGATTCCGGGCTTGGGGAAATCCGGCACAGGGCGGATGAACGGGGCGATCTGGTCGAGTTTCATGCAGCCGAACCGATCAGGAAACGCGGCACAGTGCAAGAGCCCAAGGTGCCGACTTGCCATGCGGCGATCTGCGGCTATCATCGGCCGGTCAGCACTATGGACGGGGGTTTTCGATGAACGCACTGGATGCAATCGGCGGGGCCGGGGGCATTGCCGCCATCGCGCGCGAACTGGGAATTAGCGAACAGACGGCAATGACGGGGGCGACGGCACTGCTGCCCGCCGTGCTTGGCGGATTCAAGAAACAGGCGCAGGCACAGCCGACGGGGATCGAAGGGCTTGCCGGCATGCTGGGCGGCCTTGGGGGCGGCAGCCTGCTGGATGCCGTGCTGGCGCCGCATGCGACACCGGTTTCGCAAGGCAACGCAGTGCTGGGGCAGATTTTCGGATCGCCCGAAGTAAGCCGGGCGGTGGCGGGCCAGGCATCGGCCGGAACGGGACTGGATACGACGCTGCTGAAGAAGATGTTGCCGATGCTGGCGATGGCGGCGGCCGGGTTCATGGCGAAGCAGGCCAGCGCCAGAACCGGCGGCGGAGTGGGCGGGCTTTTGACCCAGGTGGCTGGAATGATGGGGCGCAGAACGGGGGGAGCGCCTGCTGGGGGGCTTGGCGGGCTGGTGGGGATGCTGGACCTCAATGGCGACGGCAATCCGCTGGATGACATCATGGGGATGGTGTCCAAGCTCGGGCGCTAGAGCGCTTGGGCAGACCGGGACGCCGACAGCGCGCCTGACTGGAACCTCTGTTCTTCCAGCACCTGTAGCGTGAACAGGATTGCGCGCGTTTCGCCGTCGACATTTCCATCGACCTGATTCTGGCGGAAGCGGCGCTGGAAGGCGCGGGTGGCGGCCGCCGGATCGGTGATATCATAGCCGAAGCGTTCCAGCGCGAGGCCGAACGCGCCATCGCCCCAGCCCGGATCGGCGAGCAGCCGTTCGGGCCGGGCAAGCGCGATCCGGTAGCGGCTGAGCAGCGGCCAATCGAACAGTTCGCCCGGGTCTTCCTTGCGGGCGGGCGCGGCATCGGCGTGGCCGATCACATCGGCGCGGTCGATCCGGTGGCGGGCGCAGATGGTGGCGGCAAGGCGCACCAGACTTTGCATCTGCGGCCGGGGAAAGGGCCGATAGCCCCATTCATGGCCGGGGTTCTGCAATTCGATGCCGATGGAGGCGGAGTTGATATCGGCGATCTCGCGGTAGCGGCTGGTGCCGGCGTGCCAGGCGCGGTCGATCTCTTCGACCATCTGCACGATGCGCCCGTCCTCGTGCAGGAAATAATGGGCCGAAACCTGCGAATCCGGATCGATCATTCGCTGGATGGCGCGTTCGCCGTCCGCCATCCCGGTATAGTGGATGACAAGGAACCGGATGGGCAGCAGCCGGGCATTGTAGTTCGGCGAGGGACGCCGTTCGATCTCGTCAGCCAAACTCATATACAAGGCTTTCGTTTGGTCGGACGCGTCATGGTTTTGCCTCGACCGATTTCTTCGCAGTGCGCAAGGTGATGATCGCGACGCCGGCGATCGTCAATATGCCGCCAACCCACATCATCGGCGTGACAGGGGTGCCGTAGAACAGCGTTGCGAACATCACCGCGAGCAGCGGGGTCGGGAGCGTGAAGGGCGTGATGAGCGTGACGGGATAGCGCTGCAACAGCCACGACATGCCGGCGTGGCCGATCAGCGAGGCGGCGATCGCGGAATAAAGGATCCACGCGAAAGCCGACAGCGGTACCTGCGGCAGGCCGGCCAGTCCGCCGGGCTCGATGACATAGCTGGTCAGGAGCAGGATCGGCAGCGACACGACCGCCTGCCAGCCATAAAGCGTGAGGACGGGAATGCCCGTGAGCCGGCGGAACATGAGGTTGCCCGCCGCCCAGCAGACCGACGCGCCGAAGGTGAGGTAGATGGCAAGCCGCTCGTCTGCGATGCGGGGATCGAACACCAGCAGCATGACCCCGATGATGGCCAGCAGGATGCCGATGGTGCGCTTCCAGGCGATGCGTTCGCCATCGATCAGGATTGCCAGGATCAGCGACAGCGGGACCCCGAGCTGGCCCGCGATTGCCAGCGCCGAGAGATTGGTGGCGACATGGTAGCTGTAGGCCCCGAGCCCGAACTGCAACGCACCGGTGACGACACCCGTGACGAGCACGAGCGCCATGCGCCCCTCGATGATGCGAATGGAACTGGCGCAGACCAGCAGGACGACGCCGTAGCGAAGCGCGACCGTGAGCAGCGGCGGCATCGCCAGCACCGATTCCTTGATCGCGACTATATTGAACGCCCACAGCAGATCGATCAGCAGGATGAAGGCGATGTGGATGGGCTTCATGCGCCGCCCGCCCGGCTGCCAATGTTGGCATGGGGCTTCATCAGGGCGGCATAGGCGGCGTTGATCGTGGCCATGCGCGCTTCGGCGACCCGAATGAATTCGGGCGGCGTTCCTTCCGCGATGTGGCGGTCCGGATGGTGGCTGCGCGCCAGCCTGCGGTAGGCGCTGCGAATATCATCGTCGCTGGCGCCGGGCGAGATGCCCAGAATGGCGTGCGGATCATCGGCCTGGAGCGGGACGTGGCGGGCGCGGATAACGGCCCAGGCCCGCGCATCGAAGCCCATGATATCTGCGACACGCTCCAGATAGCCGATCTCGGCCGGGTGGATTCCATCCACCGCTGCGATCATCATCAGCGCTTCGAGGAGATCCTCCAGTACCGGGGAGCCGGAACCCAGCAGGGTTGCGGCCTGCCGGGCATAGGCTTCGTAGCCATCGACCGACTGGCGGGCGAGCCGGTAGAAGCGGCGCATGTTTGCGCGCTCGGGATCGGGCACCAGGAACAGCCTTTCGAAGGCATCGAATTCGGTGTCGGAGGCGTGGCCATCGGCCTGCGCCATCTTGGCGGCGAGCGCGATGGCAGCGATGGTGAAGGCGACCTGACGCCGTTCGGGCGAGGGGGGGCGCCCGGCGACGATGGCGCGATCCACAGCTGCACCGATGGCAGCCCCCGCGAGAGCGCCCAGTGGACCGCCAAGCGCGAGGCCGGCGGCGCTGCCCATGAGAAGCGCCCATATCGCCATTTCGCGAACCTTACCGACGCGGACGGGAAAAGGCTATGCTGCGGGCCGGGAGGGCAGCCATGCGCGGCGCGCTTGCCCTTCAGCGCCTTGCGGCGCGCTTGCCCTTCAGCGCCTTGCGGCGCGGGGCGATTGGCGGGCGGGTTCAGGCCCGAGCGGGAGGACACGTTGGGCTGTGAGGCGGCCGTCCCCCGTCTGCACCAGTTCGAATTCCACCTTGGCGCCGGCGGCGACGTCCGTCACGCCGGCTTCGGCGAGCGCGGACACGTGCATGAAGACATCCTTCGGGCCCATGTCAGGCCGGATGAAGCCGAAGCCCCTTGTTGCATCGAACCAGAGGATTTCGCCCTGCGCCATCGGCCGACAGGGTTACAGGTCGCGCTCCACCAGCGCAACCGGCCGGAATCCTTCCGCTGCCGGTTGCCACGCCGCAATCCCGTCGGCGGTTGCGATCAGCCAGAGCCAGGACAGGTCTGCCACGCCGTCGGCATCGTGGCGGCTGGGCGTGAGGCTTCCGTCGGGGTGGGAGTGCCAGCAGCCGTGAAGCGCCAGCGAGCCGGCGCGGCTGCGGCGGTGGGCATCGAACAGGTGAGCCGGGTCGATTTCGAACCGGCGCATGGGCTCGGCCGCAACATTGCGCGCGACGGTTGCCTCCACGATCCGGTCTGCGGTGCCGAACAGCAGGCCGCATGCTTCGTGTGGCGCGGAGGCCACGGTGGCCTGACGGATTATGTGCGCTGCGCTCCGCGCGATGCTGATGGCCCTTGATTGGCCGCCCGGATTGCCGACATGCATGACGACCATGAATGGGGGCAACATACCCGAGACGCAAGCCGGAGCTGATCTGCGCGAGGCGACCCTGCCTGCCGATGCCGCCGGCTGGCGGCTTGACCGGGCGCTGGCGGCAGCCATGCCCACCCTTTCGCGCGAGCGGCTGAAGGCGCTGGTCTGTGCGGGGGCGGTGACGCTGGGCGGCGACGTGAAGCGCGATCCGGCGCTGAAGGTGAAGGGCTGCGAGCCCGTGGTAGTGGCCATCCCCGCGCCGCGCCCCGCAAACGCGATTGCCGAGAATATTCCCTTGCACATCCTGTTCGAGGACGAGCATCTGCTGATCGTGGACAAGCCCGCCGGGCTGGTGGTGCACCCTGCCGCGGGAAACCTGGATGGAACGCTGGTGAACGCGCTGCTGCACCATTGCGCCGGGCGGCTTTCGGGCATCGGCGGGGTGGCACGGCCGGGCATCGTCCACCGGATCGACAAGGACACATCGGGGCTGCTGGTGGTAGCCAAGACCGACCGGGCGCATGCGGGGCTGGCGGCGCAATTTGCAAAGCACACGATCGGGCGGCGATACTTGGCGGTCGTGGCAGGACTGCCTGCTCCGCCTGCGGGGCGGGTGGAAACGAACCTGGCCAGATCGGACGCCAACCGGCAGAAGATCGCGGTCGTTCGGGCGCCCAAAGGCAAGCATGCCATCACGCATTACCGGGTGCTGGACGCCTTGAAGGGTGCGGCGCTGGTAGCGTGCAGGCTGGAGACCGGGCGGACGCACCAGGTGCGCGTGCACATGGCGCATCTGGGGCATCCGCTGATCGGCGACCCGGCCTATGGGCAGGGACGGATGGCGGACCTGTGCAACGCGCTCGGCTTTCACCGGCAGGCCCTGCATGCGGCATCATTGGAGCTGGAGCATCCGATAAGCCGGGCGAAACTGACGTTCGAAAGTGTCGCACCGCCGGACATTCAGGAACTGCTAAGGACCTTGCGGGTTTAATCGACACCAAAGGTCAGGAGAGTTCGATGTCCACCAATCTGCCCGCGACCATTCCCGCCCTTGGGCCGGATGCGAGCCTCAACCGCTATCTGGCGGAGATCCGGAAATTTCCGCTTCTGGCACCGGAAGAGGAGTATATGCTGGCCAAGCGTTGGCAGGAGCATGAGGACCCCGCAGCGGCGACGCGGCTGGTGACATCGCACCTGCGGCTCGTGGCAAAGATCGCCATGGGATACCGCGGCTATGGCTTGCCGGTTGCCGAGCTGATTGCCGAGGGCAATATCGGCCTGATGCAAGGCGTGAAGAAGTTCGAGGCGGATCGCGGGTTTCGCCTGGCAACCTATGCCATGTGGTGGATCAAAGCCTCGATCCAGGAGTATATCCTGCGCAGCTGGAGCCTGGTGAAGATCGGCACGACGGCCGCGCAGAAGAAGCTGTTCTTCAACCTGCGGCGCATGAAGGGCAAGCTGAACGCCATCGAGGACGGCGACCTGCATCCCGATGATGTCAAGACGATCGCAACCAATCTGGGGGTGACCGAGACTGAAGTCGTTTCCATGAACCGCCGGATGTCGAAGGGTGGGGACACCAGCCTGAACGCGCCGCTCCGCGAGGATGGTGAAGGCGAATGGCAGGACTGGCTGACGGACGACGGCCCGACGCAGGACGTGACGGTCGCCGAAAAGCAGGAGGCGGACATTCGCCACGCGCTGCTGGGTGAAGCCATGACAGCCCTGAACGACCGCGAGCGCCACATCCTGACCCAACGGCGGCTGATCGACGAGCCGCAGACGCTGGAGGACCTGAGCCAGGAATATGGTATCAGCCGCGAACGGGTGCGCCAGATCGAGGTCAGGGCGTTCGAGAAGCTTCAGAAGGAAATGATGAAGATTTCGCAGGAACGACGGCTGATCGAGGCCTGACGCTCATCCGGCGAACCCGCCGGATTGCAGGAAGGCAAGTTCCTCGGGCGTGGAAACGCGCCCCAGCACTGTGTTTCTGTGCGGGAAGCGGCCGAAGCGTTCTATGATGTCGGCGTGGAGCTTTGCGAATTTCAGCACTTCGCCGCCCATCGGCTCGAACAGGGCAAGGCTCCGGGCCTGATCGGCAGCATCTTCGGAATGTTCGAACGGCAGATAGAAAAAACTGCGAAGATGGTCGGATACCGAGCCATCGAGGCCATCCTTTATCGCGCGGTCGGCAATGGCGCGGGCCTTGGCATCGGTTGCAAACATCCGCGCGCTTTGGCGGAAGGCGTTGCGGGGAAATTGATCGAGAAGGATGAGCAGCGCCAGTGCGCCCGGCGGGCTGTTCGCCCATGCGTCGAGCTGGCCGCCAGCGGCCTGTTCGTGGCTTTCGAGATAGCGGTTGCGGAACCGCGTGTCGAACCGGGGATCGTGTCGGAACCAGGCGGCGGTGCCCGCCTGCAACCAGAAATCGACGACCTCCTCGGCTTCGGTCGGGATGGGCCCTGTCATGGAATTCCCGTCAGTTTGTGGGTCTGGAGGCTGAGGCGCCATTTGGGGTTTTCGAGACAGAAAGCGATGGCGGCGGCAATGTTCTCGCGCTGCGCCGGGCCGTCCATGGGCTGGACGAAGAAGTTCGTGAATTCCCAGCCTTCCACCGCTTCGGGCATCAGCGTGGGTTGCGGGAAGACAAGTTTCAGCTCGTTGCCGCTTCGCTGGATGGTGGTGCTGCCGGCCTTGGGGCTGACGCACAGCCAGTCGATGGCCAAAGGTGCGGAGACCGTGCCGTTGGTTTCGACCGCGAGGCGGAAGCCCTCGGCGTGGAGCGCATCGATGAGGGGGGCATCGAGCTGCAACAGGGGTTCGCCCCCTGTGCAGACGACGAGGCGGTTTTCCGCATGGGCGCCCCAGGCCGACGTGACAGCTGCGGCGAGTGCCCGGGCATCGGTAAACTTGCCGCCGCCCGGCCCATCGGTGCCGACGAAATCCGTGTCGCAGAAACGGCAAATCGCCTTTTCGCGATCCTGTTCGCGGCCGGTCCACAGGTTGCAGCCGGCAAAGCGAAGGAAGACGGCGCGCATGCCTGTCTGTGCGCCCTCCCCTTGCAGGGTGACGTAGAGTTCCTTGACCGCGTAGCTCATGCAGCAGCCCCCGCAGCATAGATGGTCGGGTCGGAAATCCCGGCCTCCGCGAAGCCTTTCTGCCTGAGGCGGCACGAATCGCATCTGCCGCAATGTGTTCCGTCTGCCGTGGGATCATAGCAGGACCATGTTCGGCCCATGTCGAGCCCGGCAGCGGTAGCGGCCCTGACAATCCCCGCCTTGGACAGTTGCAGCAGGGGTGTGTGGACGCAATAGCGCGCCGAGCCTTCGACGCCGGCCTTGGTCGCGAGGTTGGCCATGGCTTCGAAGGCTGCCACGAACTCCGGACGGCAATCGGGGTAACCGGAATAGTCGAGCGCGTTGATGCCGATGAGCAGGTC
>Ga0105045_10000030_pt1 | contig 70489 bp, 54 predicted proteins | sample MAT02_FD_78089 | JGI IMG/M metagenome (GOLD analysis project Ga0105045, IMG submission 78089) | Freshwater microbial communities from Lake Fryxell liftoff mats and glacier meltwater in Antarctica - MAT-02 (megahit assembly) | ecosystem: Environmental > Aquatic > Freshwater > Ice > Liftoff...
GAACCCGCCCAGCACGATGCCGATGATCACGATCACGATCACCGCGATGATGCTCGGGATGTAACTGACGAGCTCGGCAAAAACGTCGTTCAGGGACTGCAGCCCCGCCGCCGTCGACGCCACCAGCAACACCGCGAACATCACCGCCCAGAACACGATGTTGCCGAACACCCGGCTCGGATTCACCTGGTGGCCGGCATGCTCCACGGCCTCCATCACCCCGCCCCGCCGCAAGAGCTCGTTCACGCTCAGCTTCTTCAGCAGCCGCTCCACCCCACGCGACACGAGCTTCGCCAGGAGGTAGCCGGCAAACAGGATCACGATCGCCCCGAACAGCGCCGGCACGATCTCGCCGAGCGTCGCGAAACTGTCCTGCAGTCGGGTCAGGAAATCCATGTCAGGGCAACGGGATGGTGAGGGTCCTCAACCGCACCAAAGTAGTACCGCCCCGTCGGCGGCGGCTACGACGGCAACCGGAACAGCAACACGTCAGTTCCTGGTCCCGCGCTTGAGATCGTAGATGGCCGAGCGCCGACACCGCGGACAGACGAACCAGTCCCGCTTCCGCTGGTACCCCAGCCCGAACGACCCGCCGCCGATCCCTTTGCGCACCAGGACAGGGTGCGATTCGCAGCGGGGGCAGTGCGGCACCGCCTCCGCCAGCACCGCCGCGCGGATCGTCGCCTGCTCCGCCAGCGAATACTGCGCCGGACCATCCGGTGCCGGCGGAAGGTCGCTCACGAGGCGACCTGGATCACGACCTTCCCGAACTGCTGCCCGCTGAGCAACCGCGCGTACGCATCCCGCGCTGCCGCCAGATCGTACACCGAGTCCACCGGCGGCCGCAGCCCGCCAGCCCGGAACTCCGCCGCCACCGCCGCCCACTCCGACTCACTCCCCATCGTCGAGCCGGAGATGGTCCACTGATTCATGAACAGCCGGCGGACGTCGGTCTGCACCATCGGTCCGCTGGTGCCGCCGCAGGTCACGAGCCGGCCGGCGCGACCGAGAGAGCCGAGCGAGCGCGACCAGGTCGCCTCCCCAACGCTGTCGATCACCACATCCACGCCACGCTTGCCCGTCGCGGCGCGGATCAGCGTCGGCACATCATCGGCCGAATGGTCGAGCAGGTGGTTCGCGCCCATGGCAGCGGCGCGGTCCAGCTTTGCCGGGTCACCGGAGGTCACCCAGACCGTCGCGCCGCGCGATCTGGCCAGCTGCAGCGCCGCCAGCGCCACCCCGCCGCCGATCCCCCAGATCAACACCTGCTCACCCGCCGAGACCCGCGCCTTGCTCACGACCATCCGGTACGCAGTCAGCGTCGCCAGCCCGAACCCGGCCCGCTCGGCCGCAGGCACATCGCCCGGCACCACCTCCAGTCCCCATTCCGGCACCACGCAAAACTCCGCCGCCGTACCCGTCCGGTGCTCGCCGAGAATCTGGTAGCGGAGGCAGAGCGGCTGCTGCTCGGCCAGGCAGTAGGCGCACTGCCGGCAGCTGATTCCGGGGTTCACGACGACGGTGTCACCGACCCGCACCCGCGTCACCGCCTCCCCCACCGACTCCACCGTCCCGGTGGCATCGGCAACCGGGATCCAGTCGGGCGCCAGCGTGAACCCGGGCATCCCTCGCAACACGAAGAGGTCGAGCCGGTTCAGCGCCACCGACGCCACGCGAACACGGACGGCATGCGGGCCATCGAGCCCGGGCATGGGCAGGTCGTCACGCAGCGTGATCTGCTCAGGTCCGCCGTGGCCGCTCAGGACGAGTCCGCGCATCGCGAATTACCGGTGTGGTGTGCGTTATGATTCCCGCGCGCGCGGCAGCGTGCGCCGCGTCGTCACTTCTCCGGCGCGTGGCCCTGTGCCCCTACACGAACAGGATTTCGGCGAATGATAGCGATCAAGGTGCCACCACTCGGCGAGTCGATCGTCGAGGCGACGGTGTCGCGCTGGCTCAAGAACGCGGGCGATGCCGTCGCAGCGGGCGAGACGCTCGTCGAACTCGAGACCGACAAGATCACGGTGGAGGTGCCGGCGCTGAAGGCTGGCGTCCTGACGGTGGTCTCGAAGGCCGAAGGCGACGTGGTCGCGGTCGACGACGTGCTCGGTCAGCTCGATGAAGCCGGCGTGGCAGCCGTCGCATCGGGACCGGCCGCAGAAGGCGCCGCCACCGATCCGCCGCCCGGCGATCCGCCGCCCGGGGATCCGCCGCCCGGCGATCCCGGTGAAGGGCCCATCGGGCCGCCGCCGGTACCCACCGGCATGAAGGCAGCCCCCGCGGCGCGGCGCGTGGCGGCCGAGGCCGGCGTGGATCTGGCCGGCGTCACCGGCACCGGTCGCGGGGGGGTGGTCAGCAAGCCCGATGTCGTGACCGCGATCGCCGCCGGTGCCGGTGCCCCCGTCCCCACGGCGCCAGCGGACACGCCCCCGCCCGCGCCGTCACCTGCCGCCCCACCCGCCGCGCCCGCCGCGCCCGCCCCGGTCCGCTCCGGCGAGCGCGAGACCCGCGAGAAGATGACGACGCGCCGCAAGCGCATCGCCGAAAACCTGCTTCAGGCGCAGCACAACACCGCGCACCTGACGACGTTCAACGAGATCGACATGAGCGCGGTCTCCGCGCTCCGCGCCCGCCTGAAGGAGCGCGTCGAGAAGGACCACGGCGTCAGGCTCAGCTTCATGCCGTTCTTCGTGAAGGCCGCCACGCACGCGCTCAAGGCGTACCCGATCGTCAACGCGCAGATCGACGGCGACAGCATCGTCTACAAGCACTACGTCAACATGGGCATCGCCGTCGCCAGCGAGGCGGGCCTCGTCGTGCCGAACGTCAAGGATGCCGACACGAAGGGGATGCTCGCCATCAGCCGCGACATCGCCGGCCTCGCCACCAGGGCGCGCACCAGCAAGCTGGCCATGGATGACCTCACCGGTGGCACCTTCACCATCACCAACGGCGGCGTCTTCGGATCGCTCATCTCGACGCCGATCATCAACTACCCGCAGGTCGCCATCCTCGGCCTGCACAAGACGCAGGACCGCCCCGTCGCCATCGACGGCAAGGTCGAGGTCCGGCCGATGATGTACGTGGCCTTGAGCTACGATCATCGCGTCATCGACGGCCAGCAGGCGGTGCTCTTTCTCGTCCGGATCAAGGAATTGATGGAAGATCCGGCCAGCATGCTGGTGGACTGACGCGTGGCGACCGACATGATCCCGGCCGACGTGGTCGTCATCGGCGGCGGACCGGGCGGCTACGTCGCCTCGATCCGCGCCGCACAGCTCGGCCTGCGCACCGTCTGCGTGGAAATGGACAAGACGCTCGGTGGCACCTGTGTCAACGTCGGCTGCATCCCGTCCAAGGCGCTGCTCACGAGCAGTGAGCACTACGACTTCGCGCGCCACTCCGCCGCCGAGCATGGCGTGGTCATCGACGGTGTGTCGGTGAACCTGGCACAGATGATGAAGCGGAAGAACGACGTCGTCGGCGCGAACACCAAGGGCGTCGAGTTCCTCTTCAGGAAGAACAAGGTGACGTGGGCTCGCGGCGCGGGGACGCTCACGACGGGCAACGTGGTGGAGGTCGCGGCCGCCGACGGCGCCGTCACGCGCTACCAGGCGAAGCACGTCATCATCGCCACCGGCTCGGCCTCGATCGAGTTGCCGTTTCTCCGGTTCGACGAGACACGCGTCGTGTCGAACATCGGCGCCCTCACCCTGGCGGCGGTACCCAGGCGGATGATCGTGGTCGGCGGCGGCGTGATCGGGCTCGAGCTGGGGTCCGTCTGGCGCCGGCTCGGCGCCGAGGTGACGGTGGTCGAGTTCATGCCGACGATCCTGCCCGGCAGCGACGACGACGTGATCAGCGACGCGACACGGATCTTCGGCAAGCAGGGACTCAGGATCCGCACTGGCAGCAAGGTCACGGCAGCAGACCTGTCCTCGCCCGACGTCATCCGGCTCACGGTCGAGAAGGATGGCGCGACGGAGATGCTCGAGGCCGAGGTGGTGCTGGTGAGCGTCGGGCGCCGGCCATTGCTGAAGGGCATCGACGCGGCCGCGCTCGGACTCGCGCTGCACAAGAACGGCGCCATCGCCGTGGACGATCAGCTCCGCACCAACCTGCCGGGTGTCTTTGCCATCGGCGATGTCGCGGGTGGCAAGTTGCTCGCGCACAAGGCGGAGGACGAAGGGGTGATTGCGGCCGAGGTGATTGCGGGCAAGCCGGTGCACATGCACTATGCCGCCATCCCGGGCGTGGTCTACACCTGGCCCGAGATCGCGTCGGTGGGCCTGACCGAAGGCGAGGTGAAAGCCTCCGGGCGCGCCTACAAGACGGGGAAATTCCCCTTTTCCGCCAATGGTCGCGCGCGCTGTCTCGGCGAGACGAACGGCTTCGTCAAGATCATCGCCGACGCCGTCACCGACGAACTCCTCGGCTGTCACATCATCGGCGCCAACGCCGGTGACCTGATTCAGGAGATCGTGCTGGCGGTGGAGTACAAGGGCTCGAGCGAGGACATCGCGATCACCACGCACGCGCACCCGACGCTCGGTGAGACGGTGAAGGAAGCGGCGCTGGCCGTGCTGGGGCGCGCGATCCACATCTGAGCGCAGCGGCTGTGCATGCGCGCGCGGGGCAGAGATCCGATGGATCGCCGCCCCGCTGCCGTTCCCGCCACGTCGCGTCGTCGACTCAGTCGATCAGAACATCCGCGCCAGCACGGCGCCGAGTGCCATGCAGGCAACCGCCAGGATCGCGATCGCTGCGGGGGGCATCTCGATCCCCCGCTTCGGCGGTTCGGTGGTCACGGCCCGGGCCACCAGCGTGAGCGGCTCGTGCACGGCTGGCGCCGCGACGAGCCGCTGCGCACCGGCTGTCGGCAGGGCGTTCATGATCTGCACCGCCACGTGCGACGGCGTCCGCACCTCGCGACGCGCCGACGCCTCCCGGCTGATCCGCGACCAGAGCTCGGCCTCGGGCGTGAGCTGGTTGTCGAGCGTGCGCGGAGCCGGCGCTTCGCCGTCCAGCCAGGCGTTGAGCGCCGCCATGCCCCCGTCCGCGCGCAAGGGCACTTCGCGATCGGCCAGCGGCCGGTCGTTCGCGCTGCGTGCACTCGACAGACGTCCGGCCGGGCGGTCCCGGCCGATGTCGTGATGATCAGGGGTGTCGTTCATTCTCATGCGTACTTCTCCTCCAGAAGAGCCTGCAGCGCCTCGCGTGCACGATGCACACGCATCTTCAGCGCGCCGACGGTAGAGTCGAGCATTTCCGCCATCTCCTCGTACGAGCGGCCTTCCACATGCTTCATGGCGAAGGCTTCGCGCAACGAGGGTGACAGCTGTCCAAGGGCCCAGTCGAGGTCGACGCGAAGCTCGCTGCGATCGAGTTCCTCGTCAGGCGTCGTCAGGTGAGACGGCTGATCGTCCTCTTCGTAACTGACGTGCGTGCGGCGGATGTTCTTCAGCCAGTCCTTGCAGCCGTTGGCGACGATCCGGAAGATCCAGGCGTCGAAGCGGCCGCGGACCTCGCCGAGGTGCGAGAACGCCTTGATGAACGAGGCCTGCGTGATGTCCTCGGCGACATCGGGACTGCCGGTCATGTTGAGTGCGTGACGGTACAGCGGATCGCTGTAGCGCGTCACCAGGACCGCGAAGGCCTCGCGATCTCCCGCGAGCACACGCGCAATGCACCGCGCATCGATGTCGGCCTGCTCCGAGACATCGGCCGGAAGGGGTTGAGGCAGGGGTTGCACATCGACGTTCGATGCGGTGGAAGACGCAACCCAGGACGTTCGACTTGGCATAACAAGGATTCCCATGTCAGGGGGGAGACGACAGTCACATCGTGTCGTCACGCCGCCCCGAAACGTTTAGCCTTTGCAATGCCTCACTGCGGTCGCGGGCCCCAGCCGTCGGCCCTGATCGCCGTCGTATGCTCGCCGCGCCGCGGCGGCGGCCGCCGGATCATCCCCCCGACGCTCGATGGCACCCCGGTCAGCGGGGACGCGCCCACATCGCGCAACGCGTCGGGCACCGTGCGGATTTCGCCCGCCGGTACACCCGCCTCTTTCAGCGCACTCATCCAATCAGTGGCGGACCGGCGCCGCACCTGGATCGCGATGGCCGACACACACGCCTCGCGATCCGACACCCGGCCGGCGTTGGTCGCCCATGGCGCATGGAGCAAGGCGCCCTCGGCGAGCACGTCGCAGAGCGCGCGCCACTGCCCGTCATTCCCCACGGCGATGACGATGGGTCGATCCGACGCCTCGAAGACCTGATACGGGACGAGGTTGGCGTGCGCATTGCCCCACCGCCGCGGCTCCGCCCCGCTGACGAGAGCGTTCTGCGCCACGTTGACCAGGCCCGCCACGGCGCTGCCGAACAGGGTCACGACGAGGTGGCGCGCCGCCGGCGGCAGTGCGCGGCCACCGGCGAGGGCCGCCAGGATCGTGATCGCCGCATCCTTACCCGTCAGGACATCGACCAGGGCCACCGCCGTCTTCATCGGCGCCCCACCCGGCTCACCGGTCACGCTCATCCACCCCGACTCGGCCTGCACGGCAAAGTCGTAACCCGGACGACGGGAGTCATCCGCGTAGCCCTGGATGGTGCACCAGATGAGCCGGTCGTGCCGCGGCAGCAGCAGCGCGGGTGCCATGCCCCGGCGGTCCAGTGTACCCGGCAGGAAGTTGTCCAGTACGAGATCGGCCGCTCCGATGAGCTCATGGATGAGTCGCCTGTCGGAGGGGTCGTCGATGTCGGCCTCGAGCGACCGCTTGTTGCGGTTGACGCTGAGAAAATAGGCGGACTCACCTCGGCGATCGAACGGCGGCCCCCAGCCGCGGGTGTCGTCGCCCGTGCCGCGACGCTCCACTTTGATGACGTCTGCGCCAAGGTCGGCGAGCATCATGGTACAGAGCGGTCCAGCGAGAACCCGGGTGAGATCGAGCACCCTGGTGCCCGAAAGTGGCTGTGATGTCTCGACGATGTCCATGTGATGCGCTGATGAAATGTGTTTGGCTGAAGTCAGCGTGCGTATGGGCTTCGGCAGAGTCGAGGACTTGCGCGCTGGGGGTTCTGAACTATTTTCTTCAAGTTGTTACGCAGCCGCGTCGCGCTGAGAAGGCGTTTGACGTGGCGCTTCGTTTTATCTGACGCGCCGATCCGGGCACACCGCCCGATGCGATGGCGCCACATGAATCTGTATGGATCCCATGACTCCCGACGTGCCCGTTGCTCCTGCGGAGGTCGCTCCGCCGACACCGGTGGCGCCTGTCAAGCGCAGCCCCGGTCATCGTGGCACGGACATCCGTGATACGGTGGCCGAGATGACGGCTCGCGCCAACGAAATCCAGTTCGAGGCGGGGAGCAAGATGGCCAATGCGCTTCGCAACATCGTCCGAGCGGCGATCGCGGACACCGAGCTGAGCCTCGAGAGCACACGGGATGTGGTGGACTACTTCCGTCGTCGTGCCCTCATGTCCACCGAGGACGCGCAGGGGTTGCTGGACGAGGTGGGCGAGTACGCGGCCAAACGGAGGCCTGCCGAGGTGCCGGTGGTGAAGGGTGCGGCTGGCAAGCCGACGGCGTCGAAGGTACAGCCGCTGGCGAGCCTTGCGGAGTCATTGTCGCTGCCGCCCGCGCCGTCGGCGGGTCGTCCGACGGCGGGTCCGCCTTCCATCTCGTCGCCCGCGCCCGCGCCGGTCAAGGTGGCTCCGCCGTCTCCGATTCCCGAGCCGACGGTGATCCCGCTCTCCGAGACGTCGATCGCCAGGGCGAAGGCCCCCGCCAAGGCGGTCGAGAACGAGGAGCCCAAGGCTGCGGCGAAGACCGCCGCCAAGGCGCCGGCGGCGAAGGTCGCGGCGAAGGCCGCGACGAAGACTGCCACCAAGGCGGCGTCGAAGGCCCCGGCGAAGTCGGCAGCGAAGAAGAAGTGAGACGTGCCGGCGGCCGATGCCGCCGGCGCTCTGATGCTGCGCCGCCTGCCGCACCGAATCCTGGTGCGGCAGGCGGTTTTGGCATGCCGGATCATCGACACGGGTGCGTGGTGCGCGGGAGGGTGGTAGCTTCGCCCGCCATGCCAGGATGCGAGGTTGAGTCGTGAGCGGACGGACGATCGTGGCGTCGGCGCCAGCCCGGGTGGACCTGGCCGGTGGGTGGACCGACGTGGCGCCATACACGACCGAGGTCGGCGGCGCCGTGTGCAACGTGGCGATCGAGCTCCGCGCCACGGCGGTCGTCCGCACGACCGTGGGCGTCGGGGAGACCGTGATGACGCCAATGGATCCGCCGCTCGAGCCGTTGGTGCGGGCTGCCTGGGAGCGGGCGGGTCGGCCCTCGGTCTCGCTCTCGCTGACATCCGGCATCCCCCTCGGGTCAGGGCTGGGTGGGTCGTCATCGGCGGGGGTGGCGCTGGCAGCGGCATTGGCCGCCTGCCGCGAAATTCGGCTGTCGCCGGCTGACCTGGCAGAGCTGAGCCGCAGTACCGAGACCGAGACGCTTGGGCTCGCGGGCGGCTGTCAGGATCATTATGCGGCGGCATTCGGCGGAGCGCTCCTGCTGCGATGCGGCGTGGAGACCGTGGCGGAGCGCGTGCCGATGTCCGATGCGACAGTGGCCGCATTCGAGTCGCGAGTGCTGGTGGGCTATACCGGAACGTCGCGGATGTCTTCGCAGACCATCGTGGCAGTGCTGGAGGCATGGCGCGCCGGAGATGAGGCGACCAGCGCTGCGCTGGCAGCAATGGCGGATTTGGCGCCCCGGATGGCCGCGGCACTCGGCGGTGGAGACATCGACCTGCTCGGCACACTCATCTCCGCTCAATGGGATGCGCAACGAGCGCTGCATTCCACCATCACAACGCCACTGATCGATCAGATCGTGTCGGAAGTGTCGAAAGCCGGTGCGCTTGGAACCAAGGCACTCGGCGCGTCGGCCGGGGGCTGCGTGCTGGTGGTGGCACGTGCCGACCGGGTCGAGGCGGTGCGAGCAACGCTGGCGCGGCGCACGCAGCTGATCCCGGTCCAGGTGGCGAGGACCGGGGTGCAGGTTCACGACAGCCAGGGTACCGCGTGATGCCGATCCGGCCGGGCGACGCCCGCGCGCTGACCGACACCCTCGTCCGGGTGGACTCGCGAAACCCCACGCTGGTGCCGGGCGCCCCAGGCGAGTCGGGGTGTGCTCACGTACTGGCTGAGGTGCTGGGAGGGTGGGGTTTCCGCCTGGAATGGCAGGATGTGCGGGACGGTCGCTCGAACCTGCTCGCGAGAATCGGGCGGCCGGAGCCCGGCGCGCCGGTGCTCATGTTCAACGGGCACCTCGACGTGGTCGGTGTCGACGGCATGCTCCATCCGCCGTTCTCCGCCGTCATCGACGGCGACCGGCTGTACGGCCGCGGCAGCTGCGACATGAAGGCGGGGATCGCCGCCATGTGCGTAGCGGCGTGGCAGGCGGCAGCGCAGGGAATCCGCGGGGAGATCATCGTCGCCGCCGTCATCGACGAAGAGTTCGAATCACTGGGCACTCGCGAGATGCTGGCGCGAGGAACCCGTGCTGATGTCGCGATAGTGACGGAACCCACTCGGCTCATGATCTGTCCGGCACACCGCGGATTCGTCTGGCTCGACTTCCGGTTCACCGGCCGCGCCGCCCACGGCAGCCGCTACGATCTGGGCATCGACGCCATCCAGCACGCCGCCCTGCTCCTCGCGGCCCTCGATCGCTTCCAGCGCGATATCCTCCCGGCCCGAACCCACCCGCTGCTGGGTCGCGCGTCGCTGCACGCCTCGACCATCGCCGGGGGGGTCGGCTGGAGCACCTATCCCGACGCCTGCCACCTGCGCGTCGAACGACGCACCGTTCCCGGCGAGACCACAGCCTCCGTGCTCGCCGAAGTCGAACGCATCCTGTCCGCGCTGCGCGCAAACGACTCGACGCTGCAGGTCTCGGTCAGTATCGATGCCGCACAAGGGCCGAGCGACGTGCCCGTCGATCACCCACTCGTCCAACGGCTCGGCTCGGCCGCCATGGCCGTGCGCGGAGTCGCGCCGGCGGTCGAGGGCCTCAGCGCCTGGACCGACGCCGCGCTGCTGAACGACGCCGGCATCCCCGCCGTCTGCTTCGGGCCGGGCGATATTGCGCTCGCGCACGCGGCTACGGAATTCGTGCCGCTGTCCGAGATCGATGCCGCGACGGCGGTGCTCACCGCGTTCGCCCTCGACTGGTGTTCCTGACCCTGATGCCCTGGATCTCCCGGTGACTGCAGCACAGTACGACGCATTGGAACGAGCGATCGTCGATCGCTCGCGGGTCGCTCTCCGCCTCAACGGAGCCGAGCTGGTGGTGATACCCGAGTCCATCCGACTGAAAGCGGGACGGGAGCTGCTGGTGACGCAAAACCCGTCCAGCGGCCTGCCCATGCTCATCAACATCGACGACATCGAACGGCTCGAGGTGGTGCGGTGAGTGCCCGCTACCCGCTGGTGGCGGTGTACGCCGACGAAAGCTGCCTCGGCAATGGCAAGCAGGGCGACACCCCCGGCGGCGCCGGGGGGCTGGTGGAGTTCCAGCTGCAAAGCGGCGCGCTGATCTGCCGAGACTTCTGGATCAGTGAACCCGACACCACCAACAATCGCATGGCCCTTCAGAGCGTCATTCAGGCATTCACCCATCTATCCGTCAACGGCGAACCGCTGAGCGTGGTGTTCACCACCGACTCGCGCTACCTCGTGGACGGGATGAACAGCTGGGTGCATGGCTGGGTGCGCAAGCAGTGGCGCAAGGCCGACGGCAAGCCTGTCGAGAACGTCGAACTCTGGCGCCGTGCGCTCTCGGCAGTGACCGCAGGGGGGCACGAGGTGGAATGGCGCTGGGTGAAGGGGCATGCCGGCCACCCCCAGAACGAATGGGCCAACCATCTCGCGACCAGCGCAGCCGCGAACCAGACCCAGTCGCCAGGTTTGGTGGAGTCCGGGTTCGCAGCCTGGATGGAATCTCGCCCGTTGGCCGTGCGACGCGGTGGCCCCCCCGCACACTTTCCCTCCGCACCGTCGTTCGCGGCGGCGCGCACGCTTCCCGCGTCCTGATGTCCTTCGCTCCCACCGTCATGCTGACCGATCCCTTCGTCCTCGATCGCATCTTCGATCGGCTTGGCCGCACCCTGTCCGCCGGCGGACCCGACCAGCTGCGCGCGCCGTTCACCGTCGGCGACATCATGCACTCGCTGGTGCCATATCGCACCTATCGGCACGAGCTCCAGGTGGACACCCTCCAGGACTACGAGCATGCATTGCTCGAGCTGCTGTCGGGTGAGCGCTCACTGCTCATCTGCGATCCCGACACCGTCGCACTGATCCGGAAAGAGCTGGCGTCGCCTGATCCGGACACCGGGATTCTCCGTCGGCTGCAGACGGCGCAGGTGCGGATGGGGGCCCTGCGCATGCCCGTGATGACCCTGATCCAGCCGATCGCATGGCCGGAGGAAGACGCCGCCGACTCGGCACCGCTGCCGACGCCGACACCGACGCATGCACCGACGATGCTGACGACGACCCTTGCAACACCCGCGGCAACCGCATTCTCCGCGCCTTTCTCTGCACCGGTCGTGACGCAGGACTCGGTCGACGGGCCGACGCCCCCCGACGACGACCTGGATGCGCCGGCCATGCCGGTGCTCGAAGCACGGTCCGTCGTTCCTGCTCCAGCCGTTGCGGTGGCGCCCGACTCCCCGTCATCCACCGAGCCGATCGCACCGACGCTGGTCTCGCCTGCGCCGGCCGCGACCGTCGTGATGCGACCGAGCGCCACCCCGATCGGTGTGACCTCGATCTATGGTGACCCGATCGGCTTCCGCGGCGTCCGGCATGCACCGGTCGATGTGGGTGGCGTGATTTTCCTCTTCGGGATGGTGGCGCGCGAGCTTGGCTTTCACGTCGAGGCGATGTCGAGCGGCTTTCCGCGCTGTGAGGCGAAACGGCAGCTGGCACCGGGAAAGTGGACACGGGTGCGGATCGAGTTCGAGGTCGAGAGCCGACACTTCCACGATGCCGGCCGTGCCGCGTCCGCCTGCGACCTGCTGATCTGCTGGCGCGACACCTGGCCCGACCGGCCTTCGACCCTCGAGGTGCTGTCGCTGGAACTGGTCCTTCCGACCCTTGCGCCGCAGGAGTGACGCGATGCCTTCCCCTGCCTCGATCGACACCGGCGGCCCCTGCCCATACTGCACCCACGCACTGCCTCCCGGTCGCGCGGTGTCGTTCTGCCCACACTGCGGCATGAACGTGACGATGGCGCAGTGTCCGGCCTGCAGCAGCGAGGTCGAGCAGGCGTGGCAGTTCTGCGTCACCTGCGGCCGCGACGTTCGTTCACACAAGCCCGTCGTTTCAGAGCCGCTGCTCCGCTGACGCACTCCCCGCTGACGCACTCCCCGCGGCGACACCCCCCGATGCGAGTGCCGCAGGCCGCGATCGCGCTCAGAACGTGAGCGTCATACCGCCGAGTGACAGTCCAGCGGCGAGGCCGAAGAGGAGAACGTGATCGCCGCGGTCGATGCGACCTGACTGGACGGCTTCCGCCAACGCGAGCGGGATCGAGGCTGCGATGCAGTTACCGCGACCGGCGAGGTTCGTGACCACCTGATCCTGACGAAAGCCAAGCATCGTCCATCCCAGCTCGATTCCGTGTCGGCTGGCCTGGTGCGGAACGACCGCGTCGACCGCCTCGCGCGACCATCCGGCGTCGGCGCAGAGCGCGTCCATGAAGGGAAGCAGCAGCGGTGCGGCCTTCCGGAACAGCTTCGGGCCGCGCATCGCGAACCGATTGTGTGCCGCCGTCGTGGCGGGATCGTTGGGGTGGTGCAACGTGCCGCCTCCGGGCACCTGACTGAGTTCCGCGCCGCTGTGCCATGTCTGCAGGCGCATGCCGTGCATCGCGCTGCCCGTCGTCCCGGCGAGGGAGACGACGACCGCTGCCGCTGCATCGCCGAACAGTACCGCACTCTCTGGCTCCGCGGCGTTCAGACCGTGCGCCGTGCACTCGGCGCTGAACACGAGGATGTGCCGGTGCGCGCCTGCAGCAACGAGCCGCGCGGCGCAATCGAGGGCGACGAGAAACGAGAGGCAGGTGGCGTTCACGTCGAAGCAGGCGGCAGTGCCCTCGGGCGCACCGAGTTCGCGTTGCACGAAGACCGCCGTGCACGGAATCGCTTGCTGCGGTGTGCTCGACGCCCCGATGATGGCGGTGATGTCCGCCGCGGTCATTCCGGCCATGGCGAGTGCCTCGCGCGCGGCGGCGGCGGCCATCTGGGCAGAGGTCTCGCCAACGACCCGCCGACGCTCACGAACCCCGGTGCGCTCCTCGATCCACCCCGCAGGCAGACCGAGCGCCGGCTCCAACTCCGCATTCGTCACGATGCGCGGCGGCAGGTAACGCCCGAGACCGGCGATGCGCACCGGAAGTGAAGCGGTCGGCACGAGAGGAGGTGTCAACGGTGAACGGCCGGCGGGGTGGGGGCGGACCACCCGCTGCTGCTCACGCGACGCCGTTTTGCGCCGGCCGGCTGGGGTGCGATGCCCTGCGACACCGAGACACCGGTGGCGCGACAGCCATACTCGTGCAGCGTGGCGGCAACCATCGAGTGGACTCGCGCCGCCACTTCGGCGAATGCGGCAGGCTCACTCACGTCGAGCTGCAGATGAAGCATGCCCGGCGACTCCTGATGGGCGCGATACTCGAGGATCCGCGCATCGGCCAGGAGCACCATGCGGCGGATGACGTCGGGGAAGACGATGCGCAGGGAATCGTCGTGCTGCGGAAAGCGGCAGAGATCATCCTGTCTTCCCTCGATCGCCGCGATGCGCTGCCACGACGACCCGCAGGCACATTGACGGGCATCGAGTCGCAGCACGTCGCCAAGCCGGTAGCGCACGATCGGCTGCGCATGACGCCACAAATCCGTCAGCACCGGCGCGATGCGTGCAGGATCGTCCGGCGTGACGGGCTCGGCCTGCATCACCATCACATCTTCCTGCACATGCATCGAACCGTTCCGGCAGGTGACGCCAACCAGCCCCTCCGTGCACTGATACACCTCGCCCACGGGTACTTGAAACACGCGCTCGACGCGCAGGCGATCCTGCGGCTCGATGACTTCGGCCACCGAGATGAGGCGTGTCGGATTGACGCGTAACGAACCGTTTTCACGCGCGTCGGCGAGAAGACCGAGGAGCGACGGTGGCGCGACGATCAGGTGTGGGGCGAAGGCGGTGAGTGCGGCGATCATGTCGCCGAGTGGCTGCATGAGGTCGAAGAAGCGGAATCGGACCAGCGACCCGGTGCGCTCGTAGAGGCGGCTGTTGGCGCGGAGGAAGAAGGCGATGCGATGGCCGGGGCGCAGGTCGGGGATGGCGCGCGCGAGGATCGTCCCGGCCCACCGCGTCTGTTCGGCGGGGCTGACGAGAAAGAGTCCACGATGCCCCGACGTGCCGCTCGACAGGCCGACGGTGCATCCGCCGGCGGTGGCCGAGAAGTCGCGGTGCCGTTCCGCATGGAGGGCGAGGCGCATGGCGTCGTCGCGACGGACGCCGACGGTGGTGAAGGTGTCGAAGTCTGCCATCATCCGTGCCTTGTCCACCACCGGAAACTCGCGCCACGCCGATGTGGGGAGCCCATGCCATCGCTGACGATGGAACGGGCTTCGCGCGCGCACGGCATCCACGAGCGTCACCGCTCGACGCTCCTGCCAGGCCCGCAGTCGTCTGCCGTGCAGCGTGTGCGCCCGCCATCGTGCAGCCGCATATGCCGCCAGTACATCCAGCGGCCCGCTCACGCCGGCTCTCCCCATCGCATCGTGTCGGGGCAGTGCGTGGGCAGGATGCGCACGTCGGGGCGGGCGGCGGCGAAATCGCGGATGGCACCGAGCGTGGCGCGAAGCGCGGACGGGTCATCCTGGATGGCCGACGTGATCCAGTGCGGCAGGCGCTGCTCGCGCCAGGCGCGGGTGCTCCAGGCACCGTCGGCCGCGAGGAAGAGGTCACCGGAGGTGCTGCGGATCAGTGCTCCGATCTGTCCTCGTGCATGTCCCGGCAGCGGGACGAGGTGCACGGTGCCATCGCCAAAGAGGTCGTGCGTGCCGCCCAGGTGCGGCAGCGGTGCGTCGGGGAAGGTGGTCACGATCTGCGTGCGTGCCGCGAAATCAGCGGGGAAGAGCGACTGCACGATACCCTGGCGTACGGCGGCGACGCCGCGCACCTGTTGTTGCAGCGCGAGTGCGGCGGCGGTGACGACGAAGCGTGCGGCCGGGAAATCGCACAATCCCGCGACATGATCGGCATGCAGGTGCGACACGATGATCAGGCCGACATCCCCGGCCGCGATGCCGCGCCGCGCGAGGTGCGCCACGGCCGGGATGCCGAAGGTGGTCGGCGTGGCGTAGTGGTAGATCCGCTCCGGGAAGTGCGCGAATGCGTCGCGCAGCCGCGGGCCGTACCCGGTGTCGAACAGAAGCGCACCGTGCACCCGATGCTCGAGCAGGAACGCGGGTGCGGCACACCGCACGCTGGCCCAGCCGGTGCCACGGGCGATCAGGCTCGCGGGAGTCGTGCAGAAGCCGGTGTCGAGCACCGTGACGGTGACGGTCGCAGCAGTGACATCGGTCATGTACGCCACTCGCGGCGCAGGGCGTCGATGGTGCGCCCGACGCCGTCCGCGACGCGCACGTTCGGCGCATAGTCGAGCACGGTCCGTGCCCGGGTGATGTCGTACGTTTGTGTTCGCGCGAGGATCAGGGCCGAGTAGCGGGTGAGGGTCGGCTCGCGCCCGGTGAGGGCAGCCACGGCCTCCATCGCTCCTGCGGCGGCGAGCGCCAGCGGGAGAGGGACAACGCGGCTGGGGTATCTGAGCCCCACCCCCTCGAGCAGGGTGCGGATCATCGGCCAGAGCGACACGTGTTCGCCGCCGGTGACGAGGAAGGTGCTGCCGACGCCCCTGTCCGTCACGAGAGCGCAGTGGATGGCTTGCACGACATCATCGACGTGGGTGACATCCACGGCGTTGCGGCCGTGACCCACTTGTGGCAGCCGACCGGCGCGCGCCGCGGCGAGGAGTCGGGGGACGAGGGCACGATCGCCCGGTCCGTAGATCGCCTTCGGCCGGAGGGTCACGACCTCCAGCCACCCCGCGGCGGCGCGTACGAGCTGTTCGGCCTGCTGCTTGGTGCGCGCGTACTGGCTCGTGAGCCGAGGGGGCACCGGGGCGTCGTCGGCAAGACCGTGGTGGTCGCGTCCGTCGAAGAGCACTGCCGGCGACGAGATGTGCACGAGCCGCCGTACCCCGGCGTCGCGCGCGGCCGCCAGCACGTTCGCGGTGCCCGTGACGTTCGCCGCGATGAAATCGGCCCTTGGCCCCCAGGGGGCTGAGAGTGCGGCGGCATGGACGATGGCATCGCAGCCCCGCGCTGCGTCGGTCAGGCTTGCGACGTCGTCGAGCGCGGTGACGACGGGGGTCACGCGTGCACCTGTGGGTATGCGGTCACGCGAGCGACCCTGCGCCCGGACCGTCAGTCCCTGCCTCGCCAGTGCCGAGACGAGATGACTGCCGAGGAAGCCCGACGCTCCGGTGACGAGGATCCGACGGGGAGATGGGTGCACGCCGTCATGATACACGGCCGGATGGTTCGCGGGCCGGGCGCGGTCAGACGATGGTGCGGCTGAGGCGCTGGAAGGTGTGGGAGGCGATCCGCGGCACATCGAGGTGGCGGGGGGTGGCGTCGCGCAGGAGCCGGGCGGTGTATTCGATTTCGAAGATGGCGAGGAGGGCGTGCAGGGCGCCGCCGGCTGCGCCATACCCTTCGAGACAGGCCTTGCGCGCCTCGCGCTCCCAGAGCCAGGCGATCTCGAATGCGTGATCATCACCTCCGGCGCGTCGAGCGGCCTCGGCCGCAGATCCGGCGATGGAGACGAGCAGGCTGGCGACATCGCGCCACGGCGACTGGGGTGCGTCACGTTCGGCGTCGGGGAGTTGCAGGTCGCCGTCGAGCTCGACGACGGACAGCGCCCGTGGCGGCGCGATCAGCATGGCTTCGAGGCGAAGCGAGCCGTGGGTCCGATGCGTGAGCCCGGGTGCGCTTTCCGCCGCGGCTGCGAACTGCTGCAGCTTGCCTGGCATGGCATCGAGTGCCGCGGCGAGCGCAGCGTCCCGGATGGCGAGTCCGGAGTGCCGAGCCGCGTGGGTGGCTTCGGAGAGGGTGGTCCAGGCGCGCGCGACCCAGCTGTCGACGTCGTACCGGGTGGCGGGGGAGGCGCCGGCGAGGAGGCCCTGCTCGAAGGGGCGGTCGAGTGCGGCGTGCAGTTCTCGGGCGACGAGGCCGGCGGCGCGGACATCGTCGAGGGCGGCAGCCTGGAGTGACGGGTCGCCGTCGAGCGCTCGATGGAGCCTGGCGACGACGACGGATTTGACGGTCGCGGCATCAGTGCTGACCGTCTCCAGCAGGGCACTCGCGCTTCGCTGACCCGTTGGTGACCGCAAGATGGCGCTACCGAGTAGCGTTGGAGCGACGGCAGCGGCGGGCACTCGCTCCAGATGCCGAAGCAGGTCGAGCTCCGGCTGCGTGCCTCGTGACAGCTGCCGGTAGGAGATGGCCACTGCTCCGGCCTCGAAGAAGACCACATCGTGACGGCGCCCCGTCACCGGGCGCGATCCGCCGTCGGCGATGCCACCGGCTGCCGGCCGTTCCGGCGCCGCGAGCCATTCCCAGCCGCCCTCACCGCGGAGCTGTGCCCCGGCGGCGAGAGCCTCGCGAAGCCAGGCGCGCAGGTCGGCATCGGCCCAGGCCGTGGCCAGTGTCCACGCGACAGTCCCATCCGCATCGTTCTCCTGGTACAGCACTTCGGCATCCGGGGGCGCTTCGCCGGTCCAGCGCCGCAGTGCCGCCTGCATCAGGCGTCCGGCCACCGGTCCGCCGACCGTCTCGAACACGAGCAGCGCTGCGTGTCCCCCGGAAGGCGGGAGGGCGAACGTCGCGACCAGCGTCCGGGTAATGGGTGGTGCGTCGTCACCGAGGCGCCCGCACTCGTCGAACCAGCCGCCCCATGCCGACGGCGGCACGGAGGCAAGGGCCGTCAGGAATGTCGGGTGCAGCGCAACCACGCCGCCGCTCACCGGCATGCCGCGACGTCAGAGGTGGAGGCACCGGCCACCGTTCTCCGGGTACGCAGGCCATCGGCGCGTGGCAGCGCGTTGCCGCTCACGCGTCGCTGCGCCAGCTTACCCATGGCGCGACGCCTGCCATCGACACTGCGTGGAGTGGCGCCATGACTGAGGTCCGCGCACAATCGGAATGCGACGACACGCCGGTCGATGAGCTCGCCCAAATCGCGATGCACGACGCATGCTGCATGCAGCCTCTCGGGGTGCAGACGATCCTCGGAGTTTCGTTGGAACAATTCAACCTGCATGACTGGGCCAGTGCAATCGGTCATCCACCTCGAGCGAGCGCAGCGCGTGTTGCCACACCGGTCACGCATGCCCTTTGCGAGGTGGCAAGAAGTACGCCCTCGACCCAGCCTGCAGCGGCGACGGCCGGAGGATTGCGGCGACGGGTGATACTGCATGACGGTTCTCGCACGGTTGGGAAGGGACACGTCTGTTTCCTGCTGCAGTGGCGCGACACATCACGGGTGCTCGTGCGTAGAGTGTTGATGAAGCGTATCCGGAGTACGTCGCGCCGGCTGGCTTCGCTCGAACCTTGTTTCCGGGGGATGGCTTCGTGTCAGATCAGGTAGCACCACGGTCGGAGCCGACACCGTCCGTCATGCTGGACCGCGCCGCGATGGAGCGTGTGCTCGCGCGCGCGAGCGAGTTGGCGTCGCAGTCGAGTGATGCGCCGGATGGGATGAGCGAGGCGCAACTGCTCGACATCGCGAAGGAGGTCGGCCTGCCTGCCACGCTCGTGCAGCAGGCGATGGCGGAAGAGCGCACGCGCGTGACACTGCAGGAGGAGACGGGTCTGGAAGCGCGCATGATGGGCCCGGCAACCGTGTCGGCGACGCGAGCCGTGTCGCGCGCCCCCGAGGTGGTGCTCGCCTCCCTCGAGGAATGGATGCGCACCGAGTACCGCATGCTCGAGAAGCGGCGCTACGGCGACCGGCGGACCTGGGAGCAGCGGAGCGGCGTCTTCGCCGATCTCGATCGCAGCCTGCGCGGCAATCAGGCCGCCGCCACGCTGTCACGGGCGGCCGAGGTGTCGGCGACGGTGAGTGCGATCGGCGATGGCCGCACGGCGGTGCGTCTCGATGCCGACCTCACGAACCTCCGCCGGTATCGACGCAACGGTGGCATCGCGCTGGGTGCGACGGGCGCGATGCTGGGCACGGTACCGGTGATCCTTGGCGCGACCCTCGCCCCGCTCGCGATGCTCCCGCTGTTCCTGCTCTTCGGCACGGCGCCGCTGGTCGGCCTGTCGGTCGGCGGCTGGGCCATGGCCAAGGGACATCGCAAGCAGGCGGAGCGTGCGCAACTCGCCATCGAGCAGCTGCTCGACCGTCTCGAGCATGGTCCGCTGCCGCGCTCCGTGCTTGCTGCGGGGACCTCGCCGCTGCTGACGGAGTCGATCACGGCCGTGGCCCAGGGGGTCCGCGACGTCGCCCGCGCCGTGCAGGACGCCTCGCGCCGCCGCGCGCTCTGAGCGTCGGCGGCGGACGACGGCAAACAGCAAATGACGAAAAGGGAACTGAAAGAGCACAGAACGGCGCCGAGCGGTCGGTGACGTCGACGCGACCGGTCACCTGGGCACGGTCCGCATTTTTTTGACTGGTTCCGCTGCGGTGGAAAGACATCCCGCGAGAGCAGTTCCCCACAAAATACGGTGCCCGCACCGCGCCGCTCGCCCGTGATGCGCGCAGAGCTCTGCGTGCCCTTTCGGTCCCTTTGGTTTCCTTGGCGTTGATGCTGTTTGTCGGTGTGCCGTTGGCCTGGTCAGCCGTTCAGCAACCGTCGCACGGACACTATGCCCCGGCGAGCACGAACGCCCGCAGCTTCACCCGCTCGACCAGCCACCGCACGGCAGCGTTGCTGCCGACGAGCAGTGGCGCCAGGAACAGCAGCGACTTCACCTCGGCACGCGTGATCTTGACGACGCCGCCGTGCTGCAGCATCGCGCGGGTCTGCGTCAGATCGCGGAGCGTGGCGAAGGCGAACAGCAGGGGCCAGACGCAGAACGTGCGAATACTCCACGCGCGGCGCGGGACCATCAGCAGGTAGCGCACGGCGTCCTCGAGGTCGGACCACGCCAGCTTCACCAGATCCGTGAGCGCCGCGTGGTTGGCGAGCGAGTGGGCTGGCGACAGGATCGTCGCATGGCCGCTGCCGTGGGCGCGGAGGGCGTGCTCCGGGATGTAGATCGAGTTCTCGTGTTCCGCGTCGGTGGCGACGTCCTTGAGGATGTTCACCGTCTGCAGCGCCTCGCCGAACTGCCGGCTCTTCTCACGCAGGCGACGGTACACCGACTCGCTCACCGCGTGCGAGTGCTCGTGCCAGAGGTCGGTCAGCATGTAGCCGACCGTACCCGCCACGTAGTAGCAATACTCCTTGTACTCCTCGAGCGTCTGGATCCGGATCCCGTCCGGGTAAAGCAGCACGAACTTGCGCATGCCGCGCCCCATTTCGGCCACCCAGTGATGCACGTGTCGCTGCGTAGGCACCGGCAGGGAGCCGAAGAGCGCGAACACCCGGTCGGTACCCCCGCTCAGCTCCACATGAGCCTGGTCGCCGGGCCAGGTGGCGAGGTCAGCGGCAAGTGCCGCGGCCGTCGCTGGATCGTCAAAACAGTGCAGGAAGCGATCGAGCGTCGCGGCCTTGACCTCGGCATCGAGCTGCGGCGCGTCCTCGATGGTGTCCGCAATCCGGCAGAGGAGGTACGCCGCAAGCACGGCACGGCCCAGTTCACCGGGCAGCACGCGCACGCTGAGCGCGAACGTCCGCGAGACGCGCGGCAGGAGCTCGCGGCACCAGCGCTCGACGTCGCGATCGACAGGGCGCTGCGCGAAGGTCGGCAGATCATCGGAGGGAGTGCCGGCACCCGTCGCTCCCCGAAACTCGTTTGAAGGCACAGTCAATATATGGTCGGCAGCAGGACGGGACGCCACGCGCGTCGTGCGAACCCCTCTACACAAGTGTCGGCTGGTGGTGCATCTATCGCCGTGATGACACCGACCGGTTTCCGCGGAACGTACCGCGACGATGACGATGCACGCGGTGTGTACTCGGAAGCAGCGGGGATCGCGCAGATCCTGCCCCGTGCCGTGGCGGTGCCCGCCGATGCGGCGGACGTCGTGGCGCTGGCGGCCTGGGCGCAGGCGACGCACACGCCGCTGGTGCCGCGCGGAGCCGGATCGTCGATGGCCGGCGCCGCGATCGGGGATGGTGTGATCGTGGACCTGAGCCGACTGGACGAGATCGGCGCCGTCGACCCGTCGACGCATCGAGTCTGGGTCGGGCCCGGCGCCGTGCGCGATGCCGTCAACGCTGCCGCACTGGCCCATGGGCTCTGGTTCCCCGTGGATCCCTCGAGTGGAGCGTGGGCCACGATCGCCGGCATGGTCTCGACCAATGCGGCCGGTCCGCACTCGCTCAAGTACGGCGCGATGCGCCATTGGGTGACGGCGCTCGACTGCGTCTTCGACGACGGGTCGCGCGCGACGATCCGTCGCGGCGCCGAGCTTCCGACGCAGGCGAAGAACGTCGCTGCGATCCGCCGCTTTTCCACGCACGCGATGAGCACGATCTTCACCACCGCGATGGCGGAGCCGATCTCGCACATCCGGCACGTCGGCGTGCGGAAGCAGTCGTCGGGGTACGCGTTGGTCGAGTTCGCGAAGACCGGCGACCTGGTGGATCTGTTCGTCGGCAGCGAGGGGACGCTGGCGCTGATCGTCGGCGTCGAGCTGCAGCTGGCACCGGTGCCAGCTGGGCGGGTGGCGCTGTGCGCGGGATTCCGATCGCTGGAGGCAGCGGTGAACGCCTCCACCCGTGCCACGGCGCTCGGCGCCGCGACCTGCGAACTGCTCGACCGCACCTTTCTCGACATCGTCCGGCGCGGCGACGCCCCGCACGACCTCGACGCCGGCATCGAAGCCCTGCTGTTGCTTGATGCCGAGGCCGAATCGCAGGGCGAGGCCGACGCGCTGGCGCAGCGTATCGTCGACGCGTTCGTGGCGCTGGATGCGGTCGGGCTCTCCACCGCCGCCGAACCGGAGGCGATCGAGCGGCTCTGGCATGTGCGTCACGCCGCGAGCCCGCTCCTGGCCGCGATGACCGACGTCGGCATCTCGATGCAGTTCATCGAGGACACCGCCGTCCCGCCGCAGGCGCTGCCCGAGTATGTGCGCGGGGTCCGCGCGATCCTCGAGCACCACGGCTTCACCGGCGTGATCTTCGGGCACGCCGGTGACGCGAACGTGCACGTGAACCCGCTCGTGGACCTGACGCGTCCCGACTGGCGCGCCCGGGTGGAGTCGGCGCTGGACGAGGTGGTGACCCTGACGTCGGTGCTGGGCGGGACCCTCGCCGGCGAGCACGGTGACGGGCGGCTGCGCACGCCGCTGCTGGCGCGCGTGTGGGCCGACGACGCGATGGTGCTGTTCGACCTGGTCAAGCGCTGCTTCGATCCGCGCGGGATCCTGAACCCCGGCGTGAAGGTGGCGCTGCCCGGTCAGGTGCCCCTGGGCGACATCAAGTACGACCCGGCGCTCCCGCCGCTCACGGCGCCGGCGCGGCAGGCACTGGATCTCGTGAGCGCCGGGCGCGAGTACGGACGCTTCAGGCTGGACTTGTTGCCGGAGCGGTAGCGCCGGCGGTGTATTCTGCCGGCGGTGTATTGCGTCGGCGGTGTATTGCGCCGGCGGTGCCTCGCGCCGGTGGCGCCCCGCGCCGGCGGAGCTGCCGGGTGGGCGCGCTCAGCCTGGCAGGCTCGGGCACGTCGCGCGCGATGTGACAATCCGGAGTGAAACTCCCGCGTGCAGCCGGGGTGGTGCAAAGCAAAGCCGTCGCCAAGGTTCCTTCGTCACACTCAGCACCGCCCCCCGTGCGCACACTCACCAGTCGCCTGTCCCCACGTTCGCCGGCGCGGCGCCAGTTCCTTGCGCCGCTGGTGGCGTGTGCCGCCTGCCTCACGCTCGCACCCAACGCGGTGGCGCAGCAGGTCCAGCCGTTGTTCGAGCTGTTCGCCACCTACGGACGCCCGGCGCTGCCGTCATCAGTGGCCAGTGCGTACGCGCCTGCTGGCGGCATCAGGGCTGGCGGCGGCGTGGGCGCCGCGGTCGGTGCACTCATCGGACACGTGGAGATCGCCGGCTTCTACGAGCTGGGTACGGCGTCGGTTGCCCGTCGGACGGTGACCGACCGGCCGCGCGACTTCACACGCAGCACGGCTGGACTCCGTCTCGAGGTCCCGCTGCCGGAGCTCGGCAGGGAGTTCCGGGGCCTGGTGTCGGGGAGCCTGTTCGTGCAGGAACTGGATACCGCCTACGTCGCTGACGCGTTCACTCCGACGACCGTCCGAGCCGTCGCGCAGCGCCGCGCACCCGGTGCGCGGGTCGAGGTCGGCGTCGAGCACCGCGGCTTCATCGGCACGACGTGGTTCCTGACCGGAGGCGTCGTTGCCGCTGGTGCCGGCAGCGGCAGCTGGGAGACGGCAACCGACCGGCGCGGCGGTATCGGCGTCGCGCCAATCGTCACGCTCGGCCTTCGCACGCGTCAGTGGTGATTGCGCGCGGCATACGAAGGGTGAGGGGTGCCGGGTAGCTTTGTGGCGTCGCCCAATGCATCGCCTCCATCCGAGCCTCTCCGACCGTGCCCGAGTTTTTCACCGAACCCCGCCTGACGCTTCTCTCGCGCCCCCAGTTTCTCGAGCCGGAGCACCTCGGAGTGGCCTGGCTCGGTGAAGCGACGGATGGTGAAAAGCTGGCGGAGTTCGCCGGTCGCCTCTGCTACATGAGCCAGCGCAACCCGGCTGGTCGATCGACGCGAGAGTATCTCGAGAACATCAAGAAGCAGGGGCATGGCAGCGTGCTCGAGCACGCCAATTACGCCGTCCTGTTCGAGGGCATCAGCCGCTCGCTCACGCATGAGCTGGTGCGCCATCGCGCCGGCTTCGCCTACTCGCAGCTCAGCCAGCGGTATGTGGACGAAAGCGATGCGGCCTTCGTGGTGCCCCCGGCGATGGTCGGCGATGCGGCGCTGGAGTCGGCGTGGCGCACGCAGATCGAGTCGGCGCAGGCCGCCTACGTTCATCTCGTGGACGAACTGATGCAGCGCTATGGCTGGGTCGCCGACAAGGTGCACCGTCGCAAGATGGCTCGCGAGGCCGCCCGCGGGGTCCTGCCGAACTCCACCGAAACGAAGATCGTGGTGACGGCCAACGCGCGCGCCTGGCGCACGATGCTGGAACTTCGATCCAGCGAAGCGGCTGAGCTGGAGATCCGGCGGCTGGCGGTGGCGACGTTGCGTCTGCTGCAGGTGGAGGCACCGGCATTCTTCAGCGATTTCGAGATCTACATTGCCGAGGATCGCCGCGAGGCGGCCCGGATCGGCTTCCACAAAGTCTGAGAGGCAGCATGACGGGTCGTCTTCGCGTACGGTCGGCGATTGCCGGCGTGCTGTTCGTTGGCGCCTGCGCACGGGTGCCACAGCCCGTCACCGCGCCGGCGCCGGTTGCAGCGCCGTCGGCCGCGCCGGCAGCCCAGCCTGTCCCGCCGGTAGCACCGAGGCCGAGCTTCCGGAGCGCACCGCCCGACTGGCACCTGCTGGACCCGGCCACCGACGGCGTGGCAGGCGTTGGAGCTCGGCGCGCCCTGACCGAGCTGCTGCGCAACGCTCCGCCGAAGCGCGTCATCACCGTGGCGGTGATCGACGGCGGCGTGGACACGGCCCACACGGCGATCCGTGCCGCGCTCACGCTCAACGCCCGCGAGACACCGAACAACGGACGGGACGATGACGGCAACGGCTACGCGGACGACGCGCGTGGCTGGAACTTCATCGGTGGTGCGAACGGCAACATCGACGACGACCGACTCGAAGTGACGCGCCTCGTCGCCAACTGCCGTGCGTCTGGCGGCCGGAGCATGGTCGCCACCTCCTGCGCCGCCCTGGAGAAGGAATACGCGTCATCACGTGCCGATGTGGAGGCGGAGTGGGCTAGGCTGCGCCCCGTGCTGGCGCAGTACGACTCGCTGGTCGCCGTGGTGGCGAAGGAGTCGGGACTGACGAAGGCCACCGTCACCGACGCCACGCTGAACACGGCGCAACCGAAGACCGCGGCCGGACGCTTGGCGCTGCAGCAGTTGCGCACCTTCGCGGCGAAAGGGCTCACGCCGAGCGCAGCCCGTGCCGTCCGCAAGCAGACCGAGGGTCAGCTGAATTTCAGCTACAATCTGGCATTCGACGGCCGCTCGGTGATCGGTGACACGCCGCAGATGGGCCGCAGGTACGGCAATGCGAACGTGACCGGCCCCGATCCGTCGCACGGCACGGCGGTGGCGAGCGTCATCGGTGCGGTGAGCGGTGACAGCGGCTTCGTCGGCGTGGCACCTGGCGTCCGGCTGCTCCCGGTTCGAGTGGTACCGAACGGCGACGAATACGACAAGGATGTGGCCAACGGCATCCGCTACGCCGTCGCGGCCGGTGCGCAGGTGATCAACATGTCGTTCGGCAAAGGCTATTCGCCTGGCAAGGCGGAGGTGGACAGCGCGGTCGCCTACGCGGTGTCACGCGGCGTGCTGCTGGTGCATGCGGCCGGGAACGAGTCCGCCGACGTGGACGTGACTCCCACGTTCCCGTCTGCGACGCTCGCCGGCGGCGAGCGCGCAGCGACCTGGATCGATGTCGGTGCCTCCAGCTGGCGGGCCGGTGACCGTCTGGCGGCGGAGTTCAGCAATTACGGACGCAAGTCGGTGGACCTGTTTGCGCCCGGCGTGCGGATCTTCTTGGCGGTGCCGGGCAATGAGTTTGGCCGCGAGGACGGCACCAGCTTCGCGGCGCCGGTGGTGAGCGGCGTGGCCGCGCTGCTGCTGGCCCATTTCCCGACGCTGACTGCCGCGGATGTCCGGCGGATCCTGATGGCCACCGTGACGCGGTACGACGACCAGCAGGTGCTGACGCCGGGAAGCCGGTCGGCTCGGGTACCGTTCAGCAGCCTCTCGATTTCGGGGGGGATCATCAATGCCTACGAAGCCGTGAAGATGGCGCAGCGCGAGACCGCGCCAAAGCAATAGCGCCCTCATGCGCCACAGACGACGGACCGGGGCCGGCAGCGCACTGATGCGCTGCCGGCCCCGTGTCGTCGTCGCCCCGGCACCGGCCGGCGGTGGAACCACTGCGCGGACGAGTCAGGCTGCGATATCGTCCTCCTGCTGGTCGATCTCGCACGGCTCCCCTTCGGCCTCGCGAAAGCGGGCGAGCATCCCCTCGCCGTCGAGGTCGCCGGAGCCGCTCACCATCAGTGGCACCCGGATGGCGGAGCGATGCTCCTCCTGCCCACGGATGCTGAGCAGATGCGCGACGGCAGTCCGCAGCTGCGCTCCGTTGTTGCTCAGAAGCACTGCGGCATCATCCCGGAGGACTGCCATGGCGAGCGACGCTTCGTCGGCGGTAGCGCTGCCATCCTCCGCAATGTGCCAGACGGCCTCCGCCTGACCACGATTCGCCGCCGCCAGCGCCCACGCGAGGTGAGTCACCGTCGGGTCGCCGAACAGCGTGACGACCTGGTGGCGCGACGCGGCCGGATCCGCTCCCGACGCCCACCGCACCGAGTGTGCGACGACCCCGGCTGCTCCCGGCGACGCCGCCATCTGGACAAACACATCGATCATGCGCATTGCCTCCCGCGTGTGGTACACGCGATGTCAGGGCCTATTCCGCACCAGTGGGTCGGGACGCTCCGAGGGCTCGACGCACGGCGCGACGACCTCGTTCCCACCAGTCTGACGCTAGCAAGCGTCATACCATCTCGATGGATACTGCGTCCAGATGAGTCGCGTCACCACGCACCGCCGTATCATTGGAGCAAGGATGGCACCATTATTCGCGATTGCAGCGCCGTCGGCGCCCCGTCATCCCGGAGTACGCGTCTTGCCCACGTCACCAGCACCCCTAGCTTGCCTCTCATGACAACGCCGACCGAGCTGACACGAGCCACCATCCTCGTGGTCGAGGACCGCGCCGAGGTACTGGAGGTGGTCTCACGCACTCTGACGGAAAGTGGCTACGACGTTCTCACGGCACAGGACGGTGAGTCGGGGCTGGCGCTGGCTCTGGATCAGGCGCCGGACCTGCTGATCCTGGACATCGGTTTGCCGAAGGCGAACGGGTTGGATGTGGCGCGCGAGTTGCGCGAGCGTGGCTTCCGCGCCCCAGTCCTGATGCTCACCGCACGCGTCACGATCGGCGATCGCGTCGCAGGGCTGGATGCCGGCGCGGACGACTACCTCGTGAAGCCATTCGACGTGGACGAGCTGGTGGCGCGCGTGCGTGCCCTGATCCGACGCTCCACGCTGCGCGACGAGGAGCTGCTGCTGCGCGTGGGCACGTTGCACCTCGACACCGTCTCGCGCGAGGTGAGCCGCGACGGGGCCACGATTTCACTCACGCAGAAGGAGTATGCGCTGCTCGAGTACCTGATGCGCCACGCCGGCCGTGCCGTCACGCGCGAACAGATTGCCGAGCATGTCTGGAAGACGGAGTTCGATCCGTCCACCAACATCGTGGACGTGTACATCAACTATCTGCGCAAGAAGATCGACGGCGCCGCGCAGCCGCAACTGCTGCACACGGTGCGCGGCACCGGGTACATGCTGCGCGCCTGAGTGGCGCAGGTCACCGCGGGGGGTGGCTCGTCACTCGTGAATGCGCAGACCGTCGAAGGCGCGGTGCGGCAGGTCGGCACTGCTGTCGGCATCGCCCTGGCGCAATCGTGCGAGCGCAGCCGGTGCCACGCGTGACAGCGTTGGCGTGAGCTCCATCAGGAGCCAACTCGCCGCCCAGGTATCGGCTGCGTGGGCCCGCTGCCATGCCTCGGTGACCCGTATCGAGACGGCGCTGGCATCGCCCATCGCCGCGAGCAGCTCCACCGCCAGCGCATCCTGCAGCTCGCGGCCCGGGAACCAGCCGTCGCGGCCGGCCACGAGCGCCTCGGCCTTCGCCAGGTGTTGCTGCGCCCGGGCGCGATCACCGAGCCGCAGGCGACAGAGCCCGGTGCCCGCGATCGCGCCCACCTCCACGTCGTGCTGCCCGACGCGCCCAGCCAGCGATGCCGCCACTTCGTAGAGGTCGGCCGCCGCGCTGAGGTCGCCGCGCTCGCGATCGAGATGTGCGAGATGATAGAGCGCGAGCAGTTGCCGCTCGCTGTTCTGCACCGCTGCGAAGAGCGCCAGTGCATCGCCGAAGAGTTCGCGGGCCTGTTCGAGATCGCCGGTGCGCCGTGCCACGACGCCGAGGTCGAGCGCCGCGAGGCCCCACTCGTCGGGGGTTCCGGCCGTGCGTCCGAGATCGATGGCGCGGCGGAGTGCGGTGCGCGCCTCGTTCCACGCCCCGCGCTGTGCCGCGACCACGCCGATGCGATCCCAGCAGCGCGCCTGTCCGCGTGGATCCTGCAGGCGCTCGTACAGCGCCAGCGCGTGACGGTAGCTCTGCTCGGCATCCGCGTTCCGGTCACCGTCGAGCGCGATGCCGAGCCGCACCAGCGACTCGGCCAGGAGCGCCTCATCGCCGAGGGTATCGGCGAGCGCCACGGCCTCCCGGGCGACCTTGACGGCCGCATCGCGGTCGCCGAGGCGGAGGTGCGTGGCGGCGAGCATGCCCAGCAGCGCGACGCGTTCGTCATCGGCACCCAGGTCGGCGGCATCACGCTCGAGCAGTTCGCAGGCCGAGAGCGTCTGCCGCGCCGGTTCGCCGAGCAGCGCCCGCAGGCGCTCGCGGAGTCGGCGGAGGCGGAGCGTCTGGCGATGATCGTCACGGGTGGCAAACCAGTCGAGGGCCAGCGCACACGTCTCCTCCGCCTCCACGTATCGTCCGCGCAGTTCGGCCACCTCGGCCATCGCGACGCGTACCAGCGCGAGGGCACCGGCGTCGGGGGCGTGGCGCTCCGCGATGCGCAGGAACTCCTCGGCATCCTCGTGGGCGTAGACGCGACGAGCGCGCTCACTGGCGGCGAGGGCGAACGCGTGCGCCTGCACCGGGTCGTCGGCGCGGTCGAAGTGCATGGCGATTTCGGCCACCGCGTCCGGCTGGCGCTTGCGCAACGCCTGCGCGACGCGCTCGTGCGAACGCTGGGCACGGCGGTGGTCGAGCGGCTTGCCGAGTGCCTCGATCAGCAGCGTGTGCACGAACACGTAGCGATCGCTGCCGCGGCCATGTGCCGGTTGAATGACGCTGGCGCGCACGCCGCTCTCGATGGCGGCGTGCACGGCATCCATCGGCACGCGGGCGGCGTCCTGCAGCACGCCGAGGTCGAACTCGCGCCCGATGACGGCCGCGATGGTGAGCACGTCGCGGTCGGCGGCGCTGAGCTTGGCGAGGCGGCGCCCCATCAGTTCGAGCACACCGCTCGGTAGACGGAACTCGGAGACCGGGCGCCAGTGCCACCGCTCCCTGTCCCACCAGATGTCGCCTTCGTCGACCAGTGTGCGCAGCGTCTGCACCACCAGCAGCGGGTTGCCTTCGGTCTGGCGATAGAGATACGCGAGAAACTCGCGTTCCACCGCCTGCCCATAGAAGGCCGCATCGACCCAGCGTCGCAATTCGTCGCGGGTGAGTCGCGCGAGCGCCTGTTCGTAGATGCGTCCGCCGTGGGCGAGCTTGCGCATGCGCTCGTGCACGTCGGGGGTCATGTCTTCCATGCGCAGCGTGACACAGATCATGATCGCCTCGCCATCGAGCTGCGTGACGACGTGCTCGAGCGCGTCCCAGCTCGCCGCATCGGCCGACTGGAGATCGTCGAGCATGATCACGATCGGACGCAGTGCCGCAGCCTCGCGCAGATAGGCCGAAAGCTCGGCCAGCAGCGCGAACTTCGTGCCGCTGGGCGTCGGCGTGACGGAGCGCTCCTGCACGCCGGACTGCGCCAGCACCGGCACGATGCGCGAGAGTTCCGGCCAGCGTGCCGCGTTGGTGGCGGTGGAGCGGGCGGGCAGTGGCGCGGTGGGAATGCGCATGCCGAGTGGCGAGGCACCGCCGTCGGCGAAGAGACTGGCGAGCGAGGCCGCGCTTGGCGTGACTGAGCTGGTGGTGGGCTCGAATGCCGCCGTGGGCGTGCGACGCGGATCGGCGCCGCCTTCCTGCCGTTGCCGTTCCAGCGACTCGACCACCTCGATCCATGGTGAGTATGGCGGCTGCACCATGACCGCATCGAGTGCACGACCCGCGACCATCGTGCCGCCACGCAAGCGAATTTCGGGCGCGAGCTGGCGCAGCAGCGTGGTCTTGCCGACGCCGGCTTCGCCGAGCACGGCGACGGTGCACGGATGGCCACGGGTGGCGTCGTCGAGCAGACGCACGAGGCCACGCAGTTCCTCGGTGCGGCCGACGAAGCGATCGAGCGCCGGCATGACCGCTGCGCCCTGCGCACCGCCCGAGACTGCGACACCATCACGTCCGCGCCGCTTGACCTGATACATGGCGCGATCGGCGGCGGCAAAGAGTGCTTCCGGATCGTTGCCATGCGCCGGGTACGAGGCAACGCCGATGCTGACGGAGACCGTGAGCACGGGTGCCCCCGGTTCACCGAGACCACCATGGCCGCGGATGGCCGCACCGAGGCGCTCCGCCACGTCCCGCGCCCGCGAGACCGGCGCGCCAGGCAGCAGCGCGACGAACTCATCACCGCCCCAGCGCGCCGCGAGATCGCCGCCGCGCAGCGTGCGACGCAGTACTTCACCGATCAACACGAGCACGGCATCACCGGTGCGATGTCCGTGCGTGTCGTTGATCGTCTTGAACTGATCGACGTCGATGAAGAGCAGCGCGCACTCGCCGTGCGATGCGCGAGCCGCGGCAATGGCATCGGCGGCAGCAGTCACGAACGTCCCGCGCAGCGGAAGTCCGGTCAGATCATCGACGGGCAGGTCGGTCGGCAAGGGCGCGTGTCGTCGCAGTTCGAGCGACCGCACGACGTGGCGCGGAGCCTGCTCGTTCAGGGTGGAAGCTACAGCGGCAAATCCGGAGCAACAGTCGCACCCCGGCACGTCACTGGACGATGCGGCGGTCGCGGCTGTCACATCGTGTCGTTCCACCTGCGACGCGGAGGCGCGCACGCGGGGGCTCAACGTGTGCGACGACGGCGCGTCTGTCAGGTGTGCCCCATTCCGCGAGAGTCCTCATGCTGCCGGAACGTCATCTGTTTGTGCTGCTGCTGCTGTCGATCTCGTCATGCCGGTCAGGTGGCACGACGCTGGCCGTGACCGATGCCGCGTCTGCGATGCGCGGCGGTGGAATGGTCGTCGCCCGCGAACAAACAGCTGATCAGCAGGTGATGCACGCGTTGAACCGCCTCGGCTTTGGCGCACGGCCGGGTGACGTGGAGGCGGTACGGTCAGTCGGCGTCGATCGCTGGATTGCGCAGCAGCTCGAGCCATCGCGGCTGGCCGCACCGCGCGCCGCTGCGGTGCACGCACGGTTTGCGGTATTGTCGATGTCGGTGCCCGCGCTGCTCGACAGCTATCCGCCGGCTCCGGTGCTGCGTCGGCTCGCGATGCGGGCGGCCGGAGGCAGGCGCCGCGACTCGCTGCAGCTGACCCCTGACGATTCGATCGAGCTGGCGATGGCGCGACGCCGCACGCAGGTGGTGGGTCAGGAGCTCGTCGCCGCACGGGTGGCACGCGCCGTGGTGAGCGAGCGGCAACTGGAAGAGGTGCTGGCCGACTTCTGGCTCAACCACTTCAACGTGTACGCGGCGAAGGGGCCGTACATGCGGCACTACCTCGTGTCGTACGAGCGGGATGCGATCCGCCCCAACGTGCTCGGCCGCTTTCGTGCGCTGCTCGGTGCGGTGGCGCACAGTCCGGCGATGCTCGTCTATCTCGACAATTGGGAAAGCGCGGCGGAGAGCGGCGCACCGCGCCTGGTGCCGGAGCGAGTGGCGAGGCAGGCGGCGCGCCGGTATGCGGCAAATGCGCCGCAGCTGGCCGGCCTGCGTGCGGGGCAGCGCGATACTGTAGTGACCCGGTTGATGCAGCGACGCCGAGGGCTGAATGAAAACTACGCCCGCGAACTGATGGAGCTGCACACGCTGGGCGTGGACGGCGGCTACACGCAGCACGACGTGACGGAGGCGGCGCGCATTCTGACCGGGTGGAGCGTGGGCCAGCCCAACCAGGCAGGGACCTTCCGCTTCAATCCCTTGCTGCACGATGCGGGGAAGAAGGTGGTGCTGGGCACGGCGTTCGCGGCGGGTCGGGGGGCGTCCGAGGGGGAGCGGCTGCTCGACCTGCTGGCAGCGCACCCCGCAACGGCGCAGTTCATCGCGCGCAAGCTGGTGCAGCGCTTCGTGAGCGACTCGCCGCCGCCGGCGCTGGTGGCGCGGGCGGCAACGACGTTCACGCGCACCGACGGTGACCTGCGCGAAGTGGTGCGGACCATCGTCAGCAGCGACGAGTTCTTCTCGGTGGCAGCGTGGCGCGCCAAGGTGAAGTCGCCCTTCGAGGTGGTGGTGAGCGCGCTGCGGGCGATGGATGCGGCGCCCGACCTCACGCCGCGCACGGCGCAGATCGTGGCCCGCCTCGGCCAGCCGCTGTATCAGCATCAGGCGCCGAACGGCTGGCCCGAGACCGGTGACGGGTGGATCAACACCGGTGCGATCCTCAACCGGATCAATTTCGGTGTGGCCTTGGCTGGCGGGATCGTGCCGGGTGTGCGGGTGCGCGCATGGCCGTTGTACGCCGCGCTCGACTCGCTGCCGCGCGAAGCGCAGGTGGAAGGCGTGGTGCGGGCGCTGCTGTCCGGAGACGTGAGCAGTGACATGCGCACGATCCTGATCACCGGTGAGCATCCCATGATGCAGCGCGCCGCCGCCGTCGATGTCACGAGCGATACGTCGATGACGACACCGATGGCCCCGGCCATGCGCCCGCGTGCCGCTGGCGCCGTGACCGGACTGGCGCAGGTGATCGCGCTCGCGATCGGTTCTCCGGAGTTCCAGCGTCGCTGACCGCGACCTCACCGTCACACGCAGGAGCAGCAGATGGATCGACGGGTCTTCATGCGGTCTGGAGCGATGGCGCTGGTGACGATGGGGCTCAACCCCTCGTTCCTGCGACGTGCCACGTTCGGGATCGCACTGCCGAAGGCGGCGAAGGGGAAGGTGCTGATCTGCATCTTCCAGCGCGGGGCGGCTGATGCCTTGAACGTCGTGGTGCCGCATGGCGACGCCGCGTACTACGCGCTGCGGCCGAACATCGCGATCGCGCGTCCATCGCTGGCCGCCGGTGCGGCAGGAGCGATCGAACTCGACGGCCGCTTCGGGCTGCACCCGGCACTGCGCTCACTCAAGCCGCTCTACGATCGCGGGCTGTTGGCGCCGATCGTGGCGGTGGGGAGTCCGAGCGCCACGCGCTCGCACTTCGATGCGCAGGACTACATGGAGAGCGGCACCCCCGACCGGAAGGGCACGACCGACGGGTGGCTGAATCGGTATCTCGCGGTCTCAGGCACCTGCGAGGCGGGGACGACCTGCGCGCCGGCGCCGTTCCGCGGCGTGTCGATGACGGCGCAACTGCCGCGCGTCCTGGAGGGACCGAGTAGCGTGGTGGCGATGAACTCGCTGGAGGAGTTCACCGTGCGCGCCACGGGCACGCAGTCGGACCGCCTCGAGGCGTTGTACCGCACCGGCCGGCCGGACGTGATCCACGCCACGGGCAGCGACACCTTCGAGGCGGTGCGGATGCTGCGCTCGGCCAACCCGCAGCAGTACGCCGCAGCCAACGGCGCGGCCTATCCCGTGACGGACTTCGGGCGCCGACTGCGGCAGATCGCGCAGCTGATCAAGGCAGGCGTGGGGCTCGAGATCGCGTTTGCCGACATTGGTGGCTGGGACACGCATGTGAACCAGGGCGGAGCGACGGGGCAGCTCGCCAACCGCCTCCGCCAGTTTGGCGACGGCGTAGCGGCGCTGGTCACCGATCTCGGTGACCGGATGGAGGATGTGGTGATCCTCACGATGACGGAGTTCGGCCGCACGGCGCGCGAGAACGGCAATGGTGGCACCGATCATGGGCACGCCGGATCGATGTTCGTGATCGGCGGTGACGTGCGCGGCCGCGACGTGCTTGGCCGTTGGCCGGGACTCGCACCGGAGCTGCTGAACGACGGGCGCGATCTGGCGCTCACGACCGACTTTCGCGCGGTGTTCGGCGAGATCGTGCACGGGCATCTTGGCGGTGGCGACCTGTCGCGGGTCTTTCCGGGGTTCAGCGGCACCGAGCGCGAGTGGCTGCAGGTGTTGCAGTCGACCGCGACAGGTCGCAGCGGCTGACTGCGGGAGGTGCGGCGGCGTACGCGACAAGCCCTCTCGCCGCGTACGAACAGGACGGTGCACCCCTTCGTCCGACACTCTTGTCTTGCGGGCTAGCTTTGGCCCGTGGCATCACGGGTTCGTGTGTGCCCGACGTTCTTCTTCCGTGGATTTGAATTGCACGCTGTGCGCGTACGCTTTCCGTCGTTCTGCGGCCTTGTCCTTGCCGCCTGTTCCGCCAACATCGCGGCGTCCGACAAGCCGGCAGGCAGCCTCGCCGACACGAGTGCCACAGCGACCCTCGGCGCACCCTCGCCGGCAGCTCGTGCGACGCTCGCTGGCGACACGTCCTACGGCGGCATCACACGCACGAGCTCCGGGTCGCTGGGCAAGGTGCCGGTGCTGATGGTGCATCTCGTGGCGGACACTGACGCGATGTGGACGATCACGAAGGCACGGTTCCGGCACACGCTCGAGACGCTCTACGCGCACGGCTACCGGCCGATCACTGTAGCGCAGCTGATCGACCGCCGCATCGACGTCCCTGCCGGCAGGCGCCCCGTCGTCTTCACCTTCGACGATGCCTCGGCGTCGCAGTTCCGCTACCTGGAGCGCAACGGCCAGCTCGAGGTCGACCCGGAGAGCGCGGTCGGCATCTGGCTTGCGTTCAGCCGGCAGCATCCCGACTGGAAGCCGCGGGCGACGTTCTGCCTGCTCAGTGGTGCCGAGGCTGGGCGCAGCTTCTTTGGCAACAAGGGCATCGAGGGACAGCAGACCGAGTGGCGTTTCGCCAAGCTGCAGTTCTTGCACGCACAGGGTTTCGAGCTGTGCAACCACACGCTCTGGCACGCGAACCTGGCGAAGTATCCGGACGCGTTCGTGCAGGAGCAGATCGCGCGTGGGCAGCTGGCGATCGACTCGGCGGTGCCTGGCTACACGGTGCGCACGTTTGCCCTGCCGCTCGGTGTATGGCCAAGGAACCGTGCGCTGGCACAGCGGGGTGAGTGGACGGATCCGAAGACCGGTGTGGTGACGCGCTACGCCTACGACGCGATCCTCGAGGTGGCGGGCGGGCCGAGTGCGAGTCCGTTCGACAGCACCTTCAATCCGCACGCGATCAAGCGATTCAACGTGTACTTCGATGCGGTGGACTCGCTGGTGGCGCGGCTGGAGCGCACCGGGACCGGTTACGTGGTGCCCGGTCCCGTGGTGCCTGGTCCCGTGGCGGCCGGTCCCGTGGCGGCCGCCGTCCGTCCGTGATACTTCTCGGCGCGACGTGCCTCGAGCTTCCAGACGATCACCATCATCGCCAGTGATCCCGCGAGCCCGACCAGCGCCGAACCGAAGCCGAGGTCGGTACCGAACGACGTGGCCAGTGCGCCATAGGCCAGTGTCCCTGCCACGACGGTGAGCGCGCCGCGGACGCGCGGGTACCAGAAGGCCTGCGTGTCGTATGGGGTGGGCGGCGGGGTGCTATCGGAAGGAGGCACGCGAGAAGACCGGAGGGAGTGGTGAGGCGGCCCGGTTCGCATCGTCGGGCCTGCAGGCGATCAGAACTGCCATCCACGCAGCGACCGCAGGGCGGTATCGAGCGCCTCGCGTTGTTCGGGCATCGTGGCGCGTGCGAGCAGCGCCTCGTACGTGTACACGGCCAGATCGAGAGCGTCGTAGTCCTTCTCGGCGCCCGCGAGTGCGGCGGCATTGTCGGCGAGGTTGGCCATGGCCAGTTCGTCATCCGGGAAGCGCTCGACGACTTGTTTCCAGCGCATGGTGCGGTCGCGCGGGTCGGCTTCGCTGAGTGCCCACATGTGCCAGCCGCCGCGGTTTGCGGGGTCGGCCGCGATGGCGCGCTGGGCCAGTTCGCCGACCGCCTCACCGCCGCGACCGCCGAGCCAGTAGGCGTTCGCCAGGATCACGAGGGCGCGGGCGTTGTTCGGCTGTTCGGCAACGATCCGGTCGTAGAGCGGTCCCGCGACTTCGGGAATGGTACGGAACGGCTCCGCGGCCTCGATCAGCGCGTCGGGCATGGCGGAGGCAGCGATGAGATCGAGCGTGGCAAAGAGGGCGCCGGTGTCGGCGGTTGCCTGGTACTCGGTGACCGCGTGTGCCACGGCCTGGCGGGGATCGCTGTGCGTCATCATGCAGGGAAATGTACCGGCACAGCCAAGTGTGCCCGGTGCCATTCACGCGCGGTGGGCCGACAGCGGCGACGGTGATTGTTGCGGGATGGCTTGCGCAGGCGCCACCCGGTGACGATACTCTCGGTCACGCGCTTCTGAGTTGGCAGCCCTGTGAGTCCACGCGGGCACCATCCCGAGCACGAGCATCCGAGGTCGGTGTGGCCGGTTGCCCGCCCTCCTGAATGCCTCTCACCATTCGCAGTGTGCGGGTTCCGTCGCGGCTGGTGCGTATGTCAGCGATCGTCAGTCCGACGTATCGTCGCAGCCGTCGAACGTAGTGTCGCAGTGCCTCGGGTCACGACCCGGCCAGATTTTTTTCATCACGACAGTCTCACTACCCGCGCATCGCTGCTGATGGCGTGGTGTGTGATGTCCTGATGGTTGCAACGGGGTGCCACGCAGGCGCGTGCTCCTCAGCGCGCCGGTGATTTCGCACCGTGCCGTGCCTCAGTAAACCACGCAGCACATGGATCACATGACCGAGCGTCGCCGCCCCGCCACGGGGCGCGGTCCGCGTTCCCCGCGCCAGACAGCGCAGGCGGACGAACCCAATCCGTACAAAGAAAGTGGTGATGCGCCGGCCGCCGTCGTGACCGCGCCCACTGCCGCGCCCACCGGCGATGACGCTCCGCCCAAGAAGCCTCGCGGTCGCCCAAAGAAGACTGCCGCTCCCGACGTGAGCGTCGAGACGGTGGCCTCGCCGCCACCGCCGCCCGCCACGGTGGCCTCACCGCCACCGCCGCCCGCCACGGTGGCGAGCCCCGCCGCCGAGGCCCCTCCAGTGCGCGAGCCGCGCCCGCCTCGTGAACCCCGCCAGCCGCGCGCCCCGCGCGCCGAGTCGCGGACCGACGCATCGGCTGACACGGCACCGCCGGAACCACGAGCCGAAGTGCGGAGCGCACCGCCCGCCATCGAGAGTGCCGCCGCCGATGACGGCGGCGATCGCACGGAGCGCGGCGAACGTCCTGACCGGCCGAACGACCGCGGCGGTGACCGCCCCGGCGATCGCAACGAGCGACGCGGGCGATTCCAGCGCCGCCGCGGTCGCGGCCGGAACCGGTTCCGCGACGGGGCCGATGGTGAGGCGGCACCGGTGCAGAGCAATGCGCCACGACAGGAACGCGCTCCGCGACCGGAGCGACCCGAGCGGCCACCGCGCAACGAGCCGCCGCGTCACGAGCGCGGTCCCCGCCCCGAGCGGCAGGAGCGCGCGCCGCGAGACGATCGTCCCGAGACACCGGGATCGAGCATCGTCACCGCCGAAGCGACGATCACCGGGTGGTACGATCCCGCCCGTGGTGACGGCGGCTTCATTCGGCGCGGTGCCGCCTCGTACCTGCCACAACCTGGCGACCCCTTCATCCCCGGATGGTTGGCACGCCAGTTTCAGCTGCGCCGCGCCGACCTGATCACCGCCGCCTGGGGCCACGATCAGCGTCGCCGTCCGACGGTGTCCGAGATCTCGTCGATCAACGAGATGGCGCCCGACCCGAACGTCCGTCGCAAGGACTTCAAGAGCCTCACCGCGTCGTACCCGGACAAGCGGCTCACGCTCGAGACGGGACGACCGGCCAAGGTCGGCCCCGAGATCACGCGCCGCGCGATCGATCTCATCGCGCCGATCGGCTACGGACAGCGCGCCCTCATCGTCGCGCCGGCACGCGCCGGCAAGACGACGCTCCTGCAGGCCATCACGGAAGGGGTGCACCTCAATCATCCCGATGCCGTACTGATGCTGCTGCTGGTGGACGAGCGCCCTGAGGAAGTGAGCGAGGCGATCTCGTGGGACGTCGGCGAGGTGATCGCCTCGAGTTTCGACCAGCCGGCGCAGCGCCACGTGGACGTGACGGAGATCGTCACCGAACGGGCGCATCGCCTGGTGGAGATGGGCAAGGACGTGGTGATCGTGCTCGACTCGATCACGCGCATGGGTCGAGCATTCAACACGGCCAATCGCGGCACCGGTCGCACGATGTCGGGTGGCCTCGATGCAAATGCGATGGCGAAGCCGAAGGCCTTCTTCGGCTCGGCGCGCAACGTTGCGCCGGAAGATGGCGGTGGCAGCCTCACGATCATCGCAACGGCGCTCGTCGAAACCGGTTCGCGCATGGACGACGTGATCTTCGAGGAGTTCAAGGGCACCGGCAACTGCGAGATCAAGCTCGACCGCGGACTCGCCGAGCGACGCATTTTCCCCGCGATCGACATACCAGCCAGCGGAACGCGGCGTGAGGAAAAGTTGTACAAGCCCGAACAGGTTCAGGCGATCTACATGCTGCGCCGCGGACTTCAGCAAATGCCGCCGATGGGTGCAATGGAATGGTTGATCAAGAGAATCTCGGGGACGGCCAACAACGACGCGTTGCTGGCTGGCCTTTGAGCAGACCGGTTGGGCTCGGCGTCAACGCCCGTCGCGCCTTTGGCGTGGCGGGCGTTGTGCTGCTCGGGCCGGCGTCTGCCATATCACTGCCGGCCCAGTCCATGGCGCAAACGATGACGCTGCCCGAGGTCACAGAGCTGCGCATCGATGGCAATTCCAGCCTCGGTGATGGCGAGCTGAAAGCGGCGATCGTGACCGAGGCGTCGCACTGCAAGTTCATCCTCATTTGCCGCGTGACGAAGCGCTTCGGCCTCTACCGTCGCCTCACCCTCGATCGCGCCGAGCTCGATCGAGACGTGCTGCGGCTCCGCGTGCTCTACTGGAAGCACGGCTGGCGCGCGGCGCAGGTCACACCCGTGGTCCGGAAGATCGAGGACGGACGCGTGGAGGTGCGGCTGGCGGTGGTGGAGGGGCCGACGACGATCATCGGCGCACTGCAGCTCGGCGCGCTCGACTCGTTGCTCACGGCGCGCGAAAAGCGGCAGATCCTGACGCTCGCCGTCGGTGAGCCGATGAACATGATCGCGCTCGACACCATTGCCGTCCGCGTCGCGGCTGCGCTCGATCGCAAGGGCTTCGGCGATGCGACGGTCGGCCCCGTGACCGAGGCCGACACGGCCACGCCGCGCGCCGCCGTGCGCTTCGATCTGCAGGATCTCTACCGCACGCGCATCGAGAGCATCCGTGTGGCAGGGACCGAGCTGTTCGACCCGCGGCTCGTCGAGAACACGATGCGGCTCAAGGCCGGCGAGGCGTACACACGCGTCAGCACCATCGAGAGTCAGCGCGCGCTCTACTCTGCCGGCTTCTTTCGTCGCGCCGTCGTCCAGGTCCTCCCCGGTTCGGCCGACTCCCTGAAGCGACTGGTGGCGTCGGTGGAGGAGCTGCCACCGCGCTCAGTGCGCGTCACCGGCGGCATCAGCACCGCCGAATTCGGGCAGATCGACGCACGCTACGTGAACGCGAACTTCCGCGGTACCGCAGCCCGCTTCACGCTGCAGGGGACCGTCGGCAACCTGCTCGGCACACAGCTCGTCAACCGCGGCGTCTTCACCAACGTATTGCCGCCGACGCTCTCCGACAGCGCCCCGAAATACCTGCAGCCCACGTTTCAGCTCAACGCCGACATCCGGCGCCGGTGGCTCAGCGACTACCGCAACACGACGGGACTCTCGGTCTTCGGATACCGGCGCTCGTCACCGGGTGTGTTCGTGGACCAGGGCGGCGGCGCGGCCGCCATCTTCACGCGCAACGTCACGCCGTTCATTCCCGTCAGTGCGCAGTACCGGATGGAATTCACGAACGTGTCGGCCGCCGACGCGTACTACTGTGTGAACTTCGGCGTCTGCGACCAGCCGTCGCTGGCGGTCGTGCGCCGCACACAGCGGCTGGCGCCGCTGGTGCTGAGCGCGGTGAGCGACCGTCGCGACAACCCGATCGCCCCAACGCGCGGCCATTCGTGGCGCGCCGAGGTGGAACTGGCCGACACGTACACCGGGTCGCAGCTCCGCTACGGCCGCGTGGAACTGGAAGGCGCCACCTTCGTGCACATCAGTGACAAGGCGACGCTGGGCTTTCATCTCCGCGGCGGCATCGTGAAGGGGCGGGCAAACGGCGGGGACCTTGGCAACAACGTGGCGGTGGTGCATCCGCGGAAGCGGTTCTATGCCGGCGGCGCCCGTTCGGTCCGCGGGTACGGCGAGAATCAGCTGGGACCACGCATCCTGGTCATCCCTCGCAGCGTCTTCCAGCCGACGCAGGCACGCTACGACAGCCTCGTGGCGGACCCCGCACAACGGCTGCCGTGCAGCCCGGCCACCGCGCTGAACGACTGTGCGACCGAGCCGAGCGCTGACGTGCGGCCAACCACGAACTTTCAGGACAGTGACTTCACGCCGAAGCCGTTGGGCGCCGAGACGCTGCTCGAAGGGTCGATCGAGGCGCGGTATCGGTTGTGGGGACCGCTCACCGGAGCCGTATTCGTGGACGCCGGATCCGTCGGCTCAGGGCTTGCTGGTACGACCACCGTGATCACTCCAGGCGTCGGCATCCGCTACCTCAGTCCCGTCGGGCCCATCCGCGTGGATTTCGGCTACAACCCACGGCGCAATGACCAGTTGCAGGTCGTGACCGAGCTCGACCCGGTGCGCGACGGCCAGGCCGGCCTGGTCCTGCTCAACACCACGCGAAGCTTCAATCCGGCCACCGGCACCGGGCTCGGTGGAATCTTCAATCGGCTCACGATTCACCTCTCGATCGGCGAGGCGTTCTGAGGATGAAGAGGGGAAAGGTGGCCAAGGCGATTGCGCTCTGCCTGGGCAGCGCCGTGCTGTTGACGGTGGCAGCGGTCGTGTATCTGCCGCGCACGGCGTGGGGTCGCGAGAAGATCCGTGGAGCGATCGAGGATGCGCTGAATGGCACGTTCGCCGGACGCGTGTCCATCGGCCGCATCGACGGGCTGATCTTCAGCGGCGCGACGATCCACGACATCGTCATCACCGACTCGGCTGGTGCGCCGTTCATCAATGCACCGCTGGTGCGCGCGAGATGGGCACTCGGCGACCTCTGGGCACGCCGCGTGATCCTGAGCGACGTGCGTGCCGAGCGGCCGGTGATCGTGCTGGACAAGCTGCCGGGGCAGCGCTGGAACTGGGATAAGATCCTCTTTCCCGACACCGCCTCCAAGCCGCGCACGAGCGACGCGCGCCAGTTCGGTGACTGGGTCGAGCTGAAGAATGTCCACCTCATCGACGCGACGCTCACCGCGCGCAGCCCGTACGAGGTACCGTCCGGGCTCAGCGCGACTGCGCGTGACTCGATCATCGCGCTGGCGCTGGCAGGTGAACTGCGGCCGGTGGTGCGCGCAGTGCCTGGCGGCTATCAGCGGGTGACGGTGCTCGAGCGCACCACGATGACGGCGCCGTACGTGCGCATCAAACTGCCTGGCGAGACGTCGCAGCTCTTCCGCATCGCGAGCGGGTCCGCCATCGTGAAGCCGTTCCATCCGCCGGCCCTCGACCTGCGCAACATTCAGGGGACGATGCAGGTGGATACTGACTCGCTCTGGTTCAGGAACCTCGCCGCGACGCTGCCTGCGTCGAATGCGACGGTGTCGGGGATGTACAACATCACCAGTGGCGACACGCGCATCGAGGCCACGGCACCGACCGTGGCCACCAGCGACTGGCGCTGGCTGGTGCCACTGCTGCCTGAGGGCGGTACCGGCGCGATCGACGTCGTCCGGTACGTGTCGGTCGGTACGTCGAGCACGGTCCGCCTGCAGGATCTGTCGCTCGCGCTGGAGGAGGCGCGCCTGCGCGGGCTGGCGGACTTCAGCTTCGTTGGCGACGAGATGAAGCTGAACGACGTGAACATCGCGATGAGTGGCCTCGACACGCGGCTGCTGCACCGCCTGATGCCCGATGTGACGCTCCCACGCAGCGGCGTGCTCGAGGGCACGCTCACGGCACGCGGGCTGCTGACGGCCGCAACGATCGATGCGAACCTCCGCTTCGCCGACCGCGAGGCGGGGCTGCTCGCCGCCCGCGCGAACGGCATCGTCGGCACCGACGCCGGCGCGGTGGTGATGCGCAACCTCCGCGTCGATCTCTCGCCGGTGCCGGTGACGCTCGCCAGCCTCGCGCTGCAGCCACTCGGCGGACGCATCGGCGGTCGGCTGCTGGTCGATGGCCGCACCGACGGCTGGATCGACACGCGCATGAACCTGGTGCATGTCGTGAATGGGCTCGACTCGCACATCGACGGGACGACGCGCGTGAACATCGCCGGCAGCGAGCCGCTGGTGGATGCCAGACTGCGTTTCAGTCCACTGTCGCTGCCGGCGATGGCGCGCTTCGCACCGGGGCTCGACCTGCGCGGCGACGCGACCGGCACGCTCACGTTGCGTGGCGCATTGTCGGACATGGGTGTGAATGCCGCGCTGCGCGTGGACAGCGCCGGTGGAGTGCTCGTTGCGGGGCGCTTCGGCGTGCCCGAGCGCGGCCCGTCACATGCGAACGTGGTGCTGACCGTGGACTCGCTCGACCTCCAGCGCCTCACGCCGACGTCGCTGAAAACGAAGCTGGTCGGCTATGCCACGATCGACGCACGGGGCTCGTCGGTGGAGACTCTCGACGGGCGCGTGGTGGTGGACCTGCGCGCCTCCGAGATCGACCGGCTGACGGTCGACACGGTGGCGCTGGTGGCCGAAGCACGCGATGGACTGGTCACGCTGGACACGCTGATGCTGCGCATCGGTGGGGCCATCGGCGCCGGCTCCGGCACCTTCGGCCTTCGCCAGGACCGTCCGGGCCGGCTCGTGGCACGCATCCATCTCGATTCGCTGCAGCGACTGCGCCCGTACCTTCCAGGCGACACGGCGCTGGTTGCGCAGACACAGGCGGCGATCGCACGGTCGCTTCGCCGCCAGCGGTCGGACTCGCTGGCGCTGGCGCGGCGCACCCAAGTCGAGCGTCTCGCGCGTGGGTTGCCACCGCTCGCGCTGCGCGTCACGGCACCGCAGCCGGTGCGTGCCGATTCGCTGGCGGGTGAGGTGACGATCGCCCTCACGCTGCAAGGCTGGCTGCGCGACATCAGCGGCACCGGATCGCTCGAGGCGCGCAATCTCTTCGCCAGCGGGACGAGCGCCGCGAGTGTCTCGCTGCGGCCGTCGTTCTCGCACATCCTGACCGACAGTTCGGAAGCGCATTTCGCCGGCAATGCCAACGGCATCATCGCGTCGGGGTTCAATGTCGATTCGCTGGACATGGAGGCCGGGTACCGCTGGCGCCGCGCCACGCTCGCCACCGGCACCGGGAACCTCGCGATCAACCTGCACCTGCTCGACTCGACGGCCGTGACGATTGTCGGTGCCCTGCAGCTCGACGCGACGCGCTACGCGGCACGGGTGGACTCGACGGTGCTGCAGCTGCCGTCGTCCCGCTGGGCCAACCTCTATCCGTGGCGTGCGTCGTGGGCCGACGGCAAGTTCGTCGTCGACTCGCTGGCGCTGGTGACCTCTGGCGACGCACGCCTGCAGCTCGATGCGGCGATCGACACCGCCGGCCTCACCAACGTCACCCTCGCGATCCGCAACACGCAGCTCTGGGATCTGGCCGACCTGGCGCAGGCGGTCTCGCCGGTCGATGGACGCGTCTCGGCCGACTTGTACGTCGACGGTCCGGCAACGGCGCCGAAGATCTCGTTCCTGGCAGCGGTGCGTGACGTGGTCTACGACTCGTTGCCGCTGCCGGAGTTCCGGGCGCGCATGACGTACGACTCGTCCCGCGCCGAAGCGTATGCCGAGGTGCGCCGTCCGGGCCAACAGCCGAACGCGCGCGCGACGGCGACCATCCCGATCAACCTCGCGCTGACCGGCAGCCCGAAGCGGCTCCTCAATCTGCCGATGATCGGTGAGATCCGCCTCGACTCGCTGCCGCTGGACATCGTGCCGGCGCTGAGCGCGGCGGTGACGGACCTGCGCGGTGAGACGCGTGGTCTCGTCACGGTGCGCGGCACGCTGCCCGACAAGCTCACCTTCGACGGCACCATGACGCTGCGCAACGGCGAGATGACGCTGGCCGCGGTGGAGCTGCCGCTGCGCGACATCGCCGGCGACCTGCGCTTCCGTGGCGACTCGGTCGTGATCGACTCGGTGCTCGTGCACAGCGGCGACGGCACGGTGCGTGTCTCCGGTGGCGTGGGGCTGCGCGTCCTCACCAACCCACTGTTCGACATGAAGATGGTGGCGCGCAACGCCCGCATCCTCGATGGCAAGCAGGGACGCCTCAGCGCGCTCGCCGACCTGACGCTCACCGGTCCGTACGACGGCGCGACACTGGAGGGCAGCCTGCGCGTTCGTGACGGGGTGTATCGCATCGCCGAGCCGACGCGCACCGTCGCCGCGCTCGACGCGAACGATCCCGCCGTGCTGGGCGCGATCGACAGCACCGAGGCGGCCAATAGCGGACTGGTCGTGGCGCCGTCGAGTTTCGTGCGCGGCCTGAAGACCTCCGTCGTGGCTCGCATCGACCGTGACGTGTGGGTGCGCAACCAGGAGGCGAACGTCGAGATCTTCACCGACGGCGAACTGGCGGTGGCGGTGAACCCGGTGACGGGCGGTGTGACACTCGACGGCATCATCGCCACCGAGCGCGGCCAGTATGAATTCCTGAACAAGCGCTTCAACATCGTGCGCGGGTCGGCGACGTTCATCGGTACCTCCGACCTCAACCCGCTGCTGCAGGCCGTGGCCGAGATCCCGGTGCGTCCGGCCGGGCAGCAGGCTCTCGCGATCCGGCTGAACATCGCCGGCACGCTGCTGGAGCCGAGCCTGAGCCTCGACAGCGATGCGCAGCCGCCGATCCCGCAGACGGACCTCATCAGCTACGTCGCGTTCGGCAACAGCAGCGGCGGAATCATCTCCCAGAGCGGGAGCGGCCTGGCCGGCGGGGGGACGGGCGGTGGCGGAATCGCTGGTGCGGCAGGCGCCTTCTTCGGTCGCCAGATCTCGACTCTGGCGCTTGGCGAACTGCTGAACTCCGTCAAGGGCAGTGCGACGCGGTTTCTCAGTGCCGACGTCCTCAACATCACACCGACCGGCAATGCGCCGGAGCTCGGCAACTTCGCCTCTGGCGTCAGCGGTTACCTGCTCGCCACTCGCATCGAGTTCGGCCGCTACTTCGGCACGCAGAGCTATGTGGAACTCTCGCTCAGCCCGTCGCTGCGCTCCAGCAGCGACAACCCGACGTTCTACGGCACGGGTCTGCGCTGGGAGTACCGGATGCCGCGCAACATGCGGCTCGAGACCTCGTACGGGCCGCGCTTCCTGCTCGAAAGCCAGACCCTCGCGCCGACGAGGCCGCGCGGCATCGACAACATCGGCGTCTTCCTCTCGCGCGAGTGGAAGTGGTAGTGGTTTTGGCAGTGGCAGTGGCAGCGGCAGAGGCAGTCGCAGTGGCAGAGGCAGTGGCAGCGCTCAGCTGATCGAGACCGGGACGCGCCGGGCGGTCTGCCACCGCCCGGCCGCATCACGGCGCAGGACGCGCACTTCCGACGCGCCGCAGGTCGCCCCGCAGGCGACGCGAACATGCACGATCGCCACGGCGCCGTTTGCCGAGAAGGCGGCAGGCGAGAGGATCACGTAGCCGCCGGACCCGGGAAACGCCGACTGCCACTGATTCCAGAAGCCATCGGTGCCGGTGTCACGAGGCCGCGTGCGCGCCAGCGTCCGCAGCGAGTCGATCGTGTGCAGCGACACCGTGCGCCATGAGGAGTCGGGCAGCATCGTACCACTCACCCGCCCCCCGGCACCCTGCTGCGCGCGCAGCAGCGCCTGCACGTCGGCCGACGAGATGCCGAGCGACCCGACCAGCCCCGAGGCGACGTCGGCATCGAGGCCGTCGGCGGGAAGCAGCGAATCGATCACCACGGTGGTCGTGCCACCGTCGCGCCGCAGCTCGGCCAGCAGCGCGGCGTACATCCGCCGCTGCACGTCGCTGGACGCGGGTGCCGTGCGTGGCGCGCCGTGACAGGCGCCGGCAAGCACCAGCAGTGCTGCCATGGTCCATCGGCGGCGCATTCGCCGCACCGTGCGCCTCACGGAGCGGCCAATTCGTCCCAGAGTGCCGCCATCGCCCGCATGCCCAGCTCGAAGTTCTCGACGCTGATCCACTCGTCCGGCGCATGCGCGTTTTCACCGGGCAGCCCGAAGCCCACCAGCAGCACCGGCACGTCCAGCAGGCGCTGGAAGTCGCCCACGACGGGAATCGACCCACCCTCGCCGGTGATCACCGGTTCACGCCCAAAGGCGGCCGTGAGTGCGCGGCGCGCGGCATCGAAGATCGGACCGCTCGGTTCCGCCCGCCACGGCTTCCCGCCATGGAGGTGCTCCACCGTCACCGTCACACCGGCGCCGGCCACCGACTGCACATGCGCGGCCATGAGCCGCTCGATGACGGCGGGATCCTGGTCGGGGACGAGGCGGCAGCTCACCTTCGCCATCGCGTGCGCGGGCAGCACCGTCTTGGCGCCTTCGCCAGTCCAGCCGCTGAGCAGGCCGTTGACCTCGCAGGTCGGCCGCGTCCAGAGCCGCTCCAGCACGGTGAAGCCGTACTCGCCGCCAAGCGAGGGCGCCCCCACCTCGGCGCGGAAGTGCTCCTCGTCGAACGGCAGGGCGCGCAGCTGTTCGCGCACCGCGTCAGGAACGGGCCGCACCTCATCGTAGAATCCGGGGATCGCGACACGCCCGTCAATGTGGTGCAGCGTCGCGAGGATTCTCGCGAGCTCCATCGCCGGGTTCACCACTGCACCGCCGTACATGCCACTGTGCAGGTCCGACTGCGGCCCCTGCACGCGAATCTCGAAGTAGGCGAGTCCGCGCAGCGAGCTGAGGATCGACGGCTGGCCGGGCGCGAACATCGTCGAGTCGCTGATCACCACCGCGTCGCACTGCAGTCGCCCGACCTGCGCCGCAATGAACGGTGACAGGTGCTCGCTGCCCACTTCTTCCTCGCCCTCGGCCAGCACGATCACGTTCACCGGCAGCGTGCCGCGTGCGGCGAAGTGCGCCTCGAGGGCCTTGAGATGCAGGAAGAGCTGGCCCTTGTCGTCCACGCTGCCGCGCGCAAACAGCTTGCCGTCACGCACCGTGGGTTCGAACGCCGGCGAGGTCCAGAGCTCGAGCGGCTCGGCCGGTTGTACGTCGTAGTGGCCGTAGATCAGGACGGTGGGGCGGCCTGGCGCGTTGCGCCACTCGGCCAGCACGATCGGATGGCCGGCGGTGTCGATCACTTCGGCGGTCGTGAGCCCGATCGCGAGGCACTGCGCGGCGACCCACTCGGCAGCGCGGCGCACGTCGGCCGTGTGCTCGCTGCCGGCGCTGACGCTGGGGATGCGGAGAAAGTCGTGCAACTCGTCATGAATGCGCGCCGAAGCGCCGACGAGGAACTGTTCGAGATCGGGAGCGACTGCCGCAGCCATGGGGATGGACCAGTGTGGGGCGCCGCCCGCAGCGGCCGGCGCATCCCCACGAATATGGCCCGGTGACCTCAGCCCTGCACACTCGCCGTCATACCGATCGGCACGAGGCGGATCCGCTGCCGGCGACGGCGCCGCGCGAGACGCGCCCGCGCCAGCGACAGATGGGCGGCATGCCGGATCCCGAGTCGCACGAGCAGCGTGCTCCAGGCCCACGCGATCCAGCTCACCCGCTCCGGCGCGCTCAGGGCACGTGTCGCGGTCAGGAGCATGACCGGCACCGTCATCGCCACCTGCGGCACGGTGACGAGCAGCGGGGTGCGCCGCTCGATCACCGCCGTGGCGCGCCGACCGCCGGCGAGCGCCGCCTCCAGCCGCACCGCGAGCTGGGTCGGCGTGAGATCGCGCCAACCCGGCAGGCGCACCAGCGTCCACCCCGACGCGGTGTTGCCCCAGCCGTGATTGTCGGAGCCCGCCACCAGCGCGAGGTCCAGTGAATCGGCGAGGTGCAGCAGCTCCGCGTGGCGCTTGAGGCCCATGGTGAGCCCCTTCGGTGCGCCGTCGTTGATCTCGAGCGCCGTGGTGCGCGGCAGCGAGTCCTGCCCGCTGCCGGCGAACATGGCGAGGTTGAACGGAATCGTCTGCACGATCACCGGCCGCCGCCCGTCGGCGAGCGTGATCGCCTTCGTGATGTGGTCGCCGGCCACGAGGTGCACGGTGTCGGCGATGGTCATCGAGAGGACGTTCACGTGCTGACCGCCGCTCCGCAGCTCGAGGCCGGAGAGCAGCACCACACCGTCGCCGGCGCGCGCGGGATTCGTGGCGAGACCGTCGATTGCCCCGCCGAAGCGCTTGTGGTCGGTGATGTAGGCGACGTGAAAGCCGCTGCGCGCGTGCCAGTCGCGCACGCGCGCCGGCGTCCAGTCGGGGCGTGCGTCATGCGATGATGCAGTGTGGGTATGCACATCCACCACCACCACCTCGGGATCGTCCACCACCAGTCGTGCCATCGGGCGCGGCACGAGCACATTCACGAGCAGGAGCGCCACGGGCACCGCCAGCACCAGCACGAGGCTCCCCAGCTCCTGACGCCACACCGGCCAGGTGGTCGCGCGCGCAAACGCCACGGTTCGCCACAGGGCAAACCCGAGCAGGAGCGTGGCGAGCAGTGCGATGTGCTGCGGCACCGTCAGCAGCGCCTGCATGTCGAGCATGCCGGCGAACGGCGAGATGATCGTGAGATCACGACTGCCCGCGAGGTGCGCACCCGAGACATCGCCGTGCGTCACCGCGTCGCGCAGCGGCGACTGCGGGAACCACGCCGTCGCCAGGACCACGAGCGTGATCAGCACGGGCAGGAGCAGGTCGATGACGCACGGCGCCCGCATGCGGTTGCGCAGTGCCAGCGCGCGGCGCGTCACCGGACAGAGGATTCGGCGACGGCGCTTGCTGGCGACGGTCATCGGGGCAGCGGGCTTCGGCATTCGTTCGGCAGCGCTGTTCCGGGGAGTGAGAGATTCCTGTGCAGCAGGACGTGACAGCACGGCTACGTTGACACGACATACGCAAGCCAGCCGCTACCATTAACGCAAGTATCGCTTGCATGACGAACAAACTTGCGACACAATCGTCGCCATACCTGCGCCAGCACGCGGACAATCCCGTGGATTGGTACCCGTGGGGGCCGGAGGCGATCGACACCGCCCGGCGCACGGCACGGCCGATCCTGCTGAGTATCGGCTACTCGTCGTGCCACTGGTGCCACGTGATGGCCCATGAATCCTTCGAAGACCCGGCGACGGCGGCGGTGATGAACGCGCTGTTCGTGAACGTGAAGGTCGACCGCGAGGAGCGCCCCGACCTGGATGCGATCTACATGCAGGCCGTCCAGGCGATGACGGGGCGTGGTGGCTGGCCGATGACGGTGTTCCTGACCCCGGACGGCGAGCCGTTCTACGGCGGCACCTACTTTCCCCCCGCCGACGTGCAGGGGATCCCCAGCTTCACGCGACTGATGCACAGCGTGGCCAAGGCGTGGAGCTCGCGCCGGGAGGCCGTCGACGCCACCACCGCATCGTTGCGGGCGCTGTACGCCAACGCGGCGGCACCACTCACACCCTCGGGCGACGTGGGGACGACGGCGCTGACCGACGCCGCCCGCGTGCTGCGATCGCTGCACGACGCCGACGCGCACGGCTTCGGCACGGCCCCGAAGTTTCCGCAGGCGATGGCCCTCGACTTCCTGCTGCGACACGGCACCCGCCACGGCGACGACGACACGCTGGACATGGTGACCGAGACATTCCTCGCCATGACGCGCGGCGGGATCTTCGACCAGCTTGCCGGCGGATTCGCCCGCTACGCCACCGATCGCCACTGGGTCGTGCCGCACTTCGAAAAGATGCTCTGCGACAATGCACTGCTGGCGCGACTGGGCGTGCACCTGGTGCAGTCCACCGGCAGCGACGAGATCGAGCGCGCCACCCGCGCCACGCTCGACTGGGTACTGCGCGAGATGACGGGACCCGAAGGTGGCCTGTATGCCAGCATCGACGCCGACAGCGACGGGGCAGAGGGGCGCTGGTGTACCTGGACACCCGACGAGCTGCGCACGGTGCTGGGCGACGACACCGCACTGGCCATGCTCGCCTACGGCGTGACCCCTGGCGGCAACTTCGAGGGGCGCTCGATCCTCGTCACCGCGATGTCGCGCGGGTTCGTGGCTGCTCGCCGCGGTGAGCCGCTGGCGGCGGTCGAGGGGCGGCTGGAATCGGTGCGCGAGCGACTGCTCGCCGCACGAACCGCACGCGTCCAACCGGCCACCGACACGAAGCGCATCGCCGCCTGGAACGGGCTGATGCTCGGCGCGCTCGCCGAGGCGGCGCGGGTATTCGGCGACGCGGCGTACCTGGCAGCCGCGGAGCGCCTCGCCACGTTCCTGACCACGACGATGTGCCGCGGCGACCGCGTGCAGCGCAGCTGGATCGAGGGGGGCTCGCCACAACCGGGATTTCTCGAGGACCAGGCCGCGGTGAGCGCCGGACTGCTGGCGCTCCACGCCAGCACCGGCACGCACCACTGGCTCGACCAGGCGCGCCTGCTGACGCGGGCACTGGTCCGTGACTTCTGGGATGTCGAGGCGTGCAGCTTCTACGACACGGCCCGGGACGGCGAACGGCTGATCACTCGCCCGCGCGAGCTCACCGACAACGCGACCCCCTCCGGCTCCGCGCTCGCCTGCGACGTGCTGCTGCACCTCGCGACCCTCGACGACGTGCCCGGCTATCGCGAGATCGTCGGCACCGTGCTCGCTGCCGTCGCCGCGCCGATGCGGGAACATCCGCTTGGCTTCGGGCACTGGCTGGGGGTGGCCGATCGTGTGGTGCACGGTGCGGTGGAGGTGGCTGTCGTCCCGGGAACGGATGGCGCCGACCATGGGGGACTGCTCGAGGTGTTGCGGCGAGCCTATGTCCCGACCCTCGTGCTGGCGCGCGGGCGGGATGGCGCCGGCACACCGGCGCTCCTGCGCGGGCGGGAGGCGATCGCCGGCCGTGCGACGGCGTTCGTCTGCCGCAGCATGACCTGCGATCTTCCGACGTCGGACGCGGCGATCCTCGCGCGCCAGGTGCGCGCCGCAGTCAAACACACGGTGCCCTGATCCGTCCGCCGTTCGTTCGTAGATTCCCGCCGTCATGTTGCCGTTCACCCCGCCGCACCCCGTGTCATGAGCAACGCCACGCGTTCCTTCACCCGCAGCCTCTTTGCCGGTGAGATCCACGACGACATCGTCTTTCCGTATCCCGACTCGCTCGATCAGCGCGATCCGGCTGAGGCAGCGGTCGTCGCACGGATCATCCGCGAACTGAACGCGCTCGTGGGCGACCTGATCCGACCCGAGCAATTCGACGAGGACGAAGACATCCCCGAGGCGGTCATCGAGGCGTTCGCGCGACTGGGCCTGCTCGGCATCAGCATCCCGAAGGAGTACGGCGGGCTCGGACTCTCGACGGCCGGCTACGCGCGCGTCTTCGCCGCCGTGGCCACGGTCGATCCATCACTGGCGGTGCTGGTGGGCGTGCACTGCGGCCTTGGCGGCAAGGCGATCGCGCTCTACGGCAACGCGGAGCAGAAGGCGCGCTACCTGCCGATGCTGGCGCGCGGCGAGACGCTGGCCGCGTACGCCCTCACGGAACCCGAGACGGGCTCGGATGCGCAGCACATCGTGACCAGCGCGCGCCTGAACGAGGCTGGCACGCACTGGCTGCTGAGCGGCCGCAAGTACTGGATCGGCAACGGGCACCGCGCCGGCGTCCTGGCAACGTTCGCGCAGACGCCGGTGGAACGTGACGGAAGGATCGTGATGCGTCCAACCGCCTTCATCATCCGCCCCGACATGCCCGGCTTTCACGTCGACGGCACCTTCCGCAAGCTCGGCATCAAGGGCAGCACGCAGGCCGAGCTGCGCTTCGACAACATGGAAGTGCCCGTCGATCACGTGCTCGGCGAGGTGGGCAAGGGCTTCAAGGTCGCGGTGCACGCCCTCAACGCCGGCCGCCTCAGCCTCGCTGCCGGCTGCGCCCTCGGCACGCGCAACATCATCGGCCAGTTCGTGCAGTATGCCGAAGAACGCGTGCAGTTCGGCAAGCCGCTGGCGGACTTCGAGATCACGCAGCGGAAGATGGCCGACCTCGCCGCCGATCAGTATGCGTGCGACAGCATGATCGGCATGCTCACCTCGCTGATGTCTCGGGACGACGTCGACGCTTCGCTCGAAGCGGCGTGTGCGAAGGTGTTCGCCAGTGAGCTCGTGTGGCGCGCTGCCGACGACATGGTGCAGCTGGCCGGCGGTCGCGGCTTCTGCAAGCCGTGGCCATACGAGCGTCAGCTGCGCGATGCCCGCATCAACCGGATTTTCGAAGGGGCGAACGAGATCCTGCGCCTCTTCATCGCGCTCAATGGCGTGCAGGGTCCGGCCGAGACGCTGCAGGAGCTGGGCGATGCGCTGAAGGCCCCGATGCGGAACATGGGGCTGCTGAGCGAGTTCGTCGTGAGCAAGGTGAAGAGCCGGTTGCGGGTGGGTGACGAAGCCACGATGGACTTCCCGATGCACGCCCGCCTCCAGCCGCACCAGAAGTATTTCGAGAAACATGTGGCCGAGCTGCGCGCGGCCACCGAAGCGGCCATCATGGCGCACAAGAAGCAGCTCATCGATCGGCAGATGCTGGTGGAGCGGCTCTCGAACATGGCGATCGAACTGTTCGCGCGCGCCTGTGTGCTGAGCCGCACGCAGCGCCTGCTGCGCGAGCGCGGGCTGGAGGCGATGGAGCGCGAGCTGCACCTCTGCGACCTGTTCTGCGTACAGAGCGGCCGGCGGTTCCGGGAGAACCGCGAGAACCTGCAGTCGCCGCAGGATGCGACGCGTCGCGCCATCGCCGAGCACCTGCGCGAGGCCGGCGGGGGGTTCGTGCCGGACTCGGTGCTGGAAGTGCCGCTCGACGTGCGGCGCGAGCCGGTCGTGGCGATGCGGAGGCCGTCAGCGGAGCCGGTGGCCGTCTAGCGCGGCTGGCGTCGGTGCGGCGGGGTGCATCGTCAACCCTGTTCACAGCCGGTGGACCAGCCAGGGCCAGCGCGCCACGTCAGAGAAAATCGAGGCCGAGGTCGAGTGCGGGTGCCGAGTGCGTGAGCGCACCGACCGAGATCCAGTCGACCCCGGTCTCTGCAATCGCGCGGACCCGCTCGAGCGTCACGCCGCCGCTGGCTTCGACGATCGCCTGCCCCGCGACCAGTGCCACACAGCTGCGCATCTCGTCGAGCGACATGTTGTCGAGCATGATCACGTCCGCGCCTGACTCGAGGGCGCGTTCCACCTGCTCGCGGCGGTCGGCCTCGACTTCCACCTGCGTGCCCGGCGGGACGATCGCGCGAACCTGGCGCACCGCCGCGACGATGTCACCACCCACCGCGGCGAGGTGGTTGTCCTTGAGCATCACCATCGAGGCCAGGTCCATGCGGTGATTGCGACCGCCGCCGCAGCGGACGGCGTACTTCTCGAGCTGGCGCAGTCCCGGCGTGGTCTTGCGCGTGTCGAGGATGCGCGCCGAGGTGCCGGCGATCGCCTGGACGTAGGCACGCGTGAGCGTCGCGATGCCGCTGAGGTGCATCATGTAGTTGAGCGACACACGCTCCGCCTGCAGCAGCGCGCGCGCCGGCCCGGTGAGGCGCAGGATCTCGTCACCCGCTGCCACGACGGTGCCATCAGGACGCATCACCTCGATACGCACGTGCGGCGAGACCTGCGTGAACGCCTCGATCGCGAGCGGCGCGCCACAGGTCACGCCGGACTTCCGCGCCGCCAGCACCGCCGACCAGACGGCATCGGCGGGGATCGTTGCCAGCGTGCTCACGTCCTCCAGCGCGCGATCTTCGAACAGCGCCTCGCGCACCGCCGTGCGCAGCGGAATCTCGCGCAACGGAAAACTGAACAGGTCGGGCGCCGGCATCGTCGCGCTCATTCGCCCGGATCGACGCCAGGCCCCGGGGGCGTGGATGGCGTCGTACCGCCGATCGCCACCATGCGATCGATCGCACGCCGCGCCTTCTCGGCGATCTCGCGCGGTACCGTGATTCGGTGCTGCATGTTCTGCAACGCCGCCAGCACCTTCGGCAGGGTCGTGACCTTCATGTAGGCGCAGCTCGCCCGATCGTTGGCGGCGTGGAACACCTTGGTCGGATTCTCGCCGCGCAGACGGTGCAGGATGCCGATCTCGGTCGCGACGATGAACTCGCTCGCGGGACTCTCGGCCGGACGGCGGATCATCCCCTCCGTGCTCAGGATCTGCAACTGACGACTGCTGACGGCGCCGCTGCTCACCGCATCGAGCACGCTCGTGGAGCAGCCGCACTCGGGATGCACGAGAAGCTCGGCATCCGGATGCGCGGCGCGCATCAGGTTGAGGTGTTCCGGATCGATGCCGGCGTGCACGTGGCACTCACCCATCCACACCACGATGTTCTCGCGCCCCGTCATGCGCTTGACGTGGGCGCCAAGGAACATGTCGGGGCAAAAGAGAATCGTGCGGTCGGCCGGGATCGCCTGGATCACCTCGACGGCATTGCCCGAGGTGCAGCAGTAGTCCGACTCCGCCTTCACCTCCGCCGTGGTGTTCACGTAGCTGACCACCACCGCGCCCGGATACTCTCGCTTCCAGGCACGCAGCTGGTCCGCATCGATCGTGGAGGCGAGCGAGCAGCCGGCCGCCATGTCGGGGAGCAGGACGGTCTTCTGCGGCGAGAGGATCGCCGCCGTTTCGGCCATGAAGTGCACGCCGCAGAAGACGATCACCTCGGCATCGGTGCGCGCGGCCTCCCGGGAGAGGCCGAGGCTGTCGCCCACGAAATCGGCGACGTCCTGGATCTCCGGGCGTTCGTAGTTGTGGGCGAGAATCACCGCGTTCTTCGCCGTGGCCAGCGCGCGGATCTCGGCATGCAGGGCCGCATCGTACCGCGTCTCGAGCACCGTCATCGTCAGGTCACCATTCGATGTGCGTTTCGCGCCACTTGTTGCGGGCGCGTGGGAAGTCGCTGCGGAAGTGCCCACCGCGACTCTCCTTCCGAAGCAGGGCCGCCTGCACGATCATGCGGGCGACCTGCACCATGTTCAACTCCTCGGTGGCACCCTCAGGAAGGCGTGCCTCGATCGTTTGCAGCTCGGCGGCCGCCGTGCGCAGCCCTCGTGCAGTGCGGTCGATGCCGGCATGCTTCCACGTCACGGTGCGGATGGCATCCGCGGCCACCTGCGCGGCACCGCGGTCGTGCAGGACCGGCACGTCCCATTGCTGCAGCGCCGGATCGGCAATCCCGTGCCCCTGCAGCCCCGCCACGTCGCGCGACACCCGCTCGGCAAACACCAGCCCTTCCAGCAGCGAGTTCGACGCGAGCCGGTTTGCCCCGTGCACGCCGGTGCACGCCACCTCCCCACAGGCGTACATCCCGGGCAGCGTGGTGCGGCCATCGAGATCGGTGACGATGCCACCCATCATGTAGTGTGCGGCCGGCGTGACGGGGATCAGATCCTGCCGCGGGTCCACACCGCGCGCACTGCAGAGCGCGAAGATGCCGGGAAAGCGCGTGTCGAAATCGGTGATCGCCCGCGCATCCAGGTGCACCGTCCCGCTGCGCTCCTGCGCGCGGAAAATCTCACGCGCCACGATGTCGCGAGGCGCCAGCTCGGCATCCTTGTGCTTGCCAGGCATGAACCGGCGGCCCGCGCCGTCGAGCAGGATGGCACCCTCACCGCGCACCGCCTCGCTCACCAGCGCCAGCGGATTCTCGGCCGTCGCCAGTGCCGTCGGGTGGAACTGCACGAACTCCATGTCCTGCATGCGGGCGCCCGCGCGGTGTGCGATCGCGAAGCCATCACCCGTGGCGACGACAGGATTGGTCGAGTGGCGAAAGACCTGCCCCAGCCCCCCCGTGGCCATCACCACCGCCTGGGCATACACCTCCACCGCGCGCCCCTCGACGGCGGCGCGGACGCCGATGCAGCGACCGTCGACCACGATCAGATCGAGGACACGTGCCGTCTCGAGCACCTGCACGTTGGGTGAGGCCTGCACGCGCTCGATGAGCGTGCGCGACACCTCGGCGCCGGTCTGGTCACCCTGCGCATGCACGATGCGCCGCCGCGAGTGCGCCGCCTCCTTGCCCAGCTTGAAGCCGCCGGCCGCCGTGAGATCGAACCTCGCCCCCGCCTCCACCAACTCGCGCACGCGGTCGGGGCCCTCGTTCACCAAGACGTCAACGGCATCGACGTCGCAGAGCGCCGCGCCCGCCGCGAGCGTGTCGCGACGGTGGAGCTCGGGGCTGTCACCGGCACCGAGTGCGGCCGCGATACCGCCCTGTGCCCACATCGTGTTGGAGTCGCGGAGCGTGCGCTTGGTCAGCAGCATGACCGGTCCCTGCGCGGCACAGCGCCAGGCCGTGAAGAGGCCCGCAACACCGCTGCCGACGACGAGCACGCGCGTATGCAGGCGCTGAATCACGAGCGGCCTCCCTCCGACGGCGCGCCGGGAACGATGCGCCCGCGTCGGCGCACGACTGGGCCGATCCGCGCGATCCGGACGACCGGTTGCGCGACCGCCACCGGTTCGGGCGCACCGATCGCCTCGGGCGCCTCCATGGCCACGAAGCGATAGAGCTGTGCCGGCCGGCCGCTGCCGCTGACGCGCTGCTCGCGGGTGGGCTTCACGATGCCGAGCAACTCCACCTTGCGTCGGAAATTGCGCTTGTCGAGCTCACGCCCGAGGATCACTTCGTAGACCTGCTGGAGCTCGGAGAGCGTGAACCGCGCCGGCAGCAGCTGAAAGCCGACGGTCGTGTAGGAGAGCTTGTTGCGCAGCCGGGTGAGCGCGTAGTCGAGGATGCGGCGGTGGCCGGTCACGAGCTGCGGCAGGGTGGCGACGGGCCACCAGCGTGCAGCCCCGGTGCCAGTGGCGGTCAGCACGTCAGCCGAGACCAACGCGTAGTGCGCGACCGAAACGGCGCGGACGCCGGCGGCAGGATGGAGATCGCCGAAGGTGTAGAGCTGCTCCAGCCACACCTCGCCCGAACCGGCCGAGGCGGTGAGGGCGCGGCGGGCGGCGTGGTCCACTGTCTCGTCGGCGCGGAGGAGCGCACTGGGCAACGCCCACTCCGGATCAGCGGCACCGGCCGGGGCGAGGAGCACGTGCAACGCCTCGTCGCGAATCGTGAACACGACCACGTCGACGCTGACCTGAATCGCGTCGGGAATCATCCCGGAGCCACCGCCCTTAGTGTCTGCCATACACGATAATAGTGTGCGGTACACACCTGGACAATCCACCCGATGGGCCTCGGGGCACCGTCGAGGGAATGACACGCAGCAGAGCGTCGAGGCCGGCGGCCGGTATCTTCTCAGGCATGCGGATCCTGCTCGCCGAAGATGACCGGCATCTCCTCACCTCGATCGCACGCGGACTGCGCGAGGCGTCGCACACGGTGGATGAGGCGCTCACCGGCGGTGAGGCGCTCACGCTGGCCCTCGCGCACGAGTACGACGCCGTCATTCTCGACGTGCTGCTCCCCGGGCAGAGCGGCCTGCAGATCTGTCAGGCGATTCGTCGCCGCGGTGACCCGGTGGCGATCCTGATGCTCACCGCACTCGACGCCGTCGAGCACCGCATCGCCGGGCTGGATGCGGGCGCCGACGACTATCTCACCAAGCCCTTCGACTTCGGCGAGTTGCTCGCGCGCCTCCGCGCGATCACGCGGCGCCACGGCGACCGGACACCGGCGCGCCTGGTGGTCGGCGACCTCGAGATCGACTTCGAGCGCCACACGGTGCGGCGCGGCCAGCGCGAGATCATCCTCACGGCGCGCGAGTTCGCGCTGCTCTCCCACCTCGCGCTCAATGCGGGCCGCGTGGTGTCACGGGCGGAGCTGATGGAGGAGGTGTGGGAGGATGCGCGCGGCAGTTACTCCAACATCATCGACGTCTACGCCAGCCGGCTGCGACGGAAGATCGACGATGGCGAGAAGGTCGCCCTCGTCTCGACGGTGCGCGGAGTCGGCTTCATGATCGACGCCACGCGCGCCGCGACGGGCTGACGCGATGCTTCGCTGGCCCTCGTCGCTCCGCGTCAGGCTTGGCCTGTGGCACTCGATCCTGCTGGGCGTGCCGCTGGTCGTGTTTGCCCTCGTCTGCTATCTGGCCTTCTCGCAGGCGCTCGTCGGCGGGACGGATCGCTTCGTGGCCGAGGCGCTGGCGGCGTTCCGGCGTGAGCTGGCGGCGGAGCGCCGCGCCGGACTGCCGGGCGAAGTCGCGATGGTGAGCACGGTGCGCGAGGTCCGCTTCCACGAGATGAACATCGTCGTCCTCGCACCCGGCGGTCGCGTGGTCGCGATCGCCACCGCGGCCGGCCAGACCGCCACCACTGCCCCGCTCCGCGCGGACGATCAGCGGCTGGTGGAGACGCTCCGCCGCCTGCCCACGGTCACCGGCGGGCAGACGATCACCGTCGAGACGGGCGGTGGCGCGGCGCGGCTGCGCTTCGAGCCGTTGGAAGATGCGGGACAGGTGTACACCCTGGCGGCGCGCTACCCGTTGCGTGAGGCCGAGGCGACGATGGACGGCATCCGTCGGATGTTCGCCGTGGCAGTGCCGCTGCTGGTGCTCGCGGCCGCGGCCAGCGGCTACTTCCTCGCGCGGCGCAGCCTCGCACCGGTGGCGTCCATGGCCGAGCAGGCGGCCGAGATCAGTGTGATGAACCTGCACGAGCGCATGCCGGTCAGCGGCGGCGACGAGCTGGTGCGCCTCGCCACGGTGATCAATGCCCTGCTCGACCGGCTGGAGCAGTCGTTCGCGCAGCAGCGCCGGTTCATGGCCGACGCGTCGCACGAGCTGCGCACGCCGACGGCCATCGTGCGCACGGAGGCCGACGTCACGCTGTCACTGGCGCATCGCAGCGAGGGGGAATACCGCGAGTCGGTCGCGATCATGCAGGACGCGTCGCAACGGCTGACCCGCATCGTGGACGACCTGTTCCTGCTCGCCCGGTCGGACGCGGGGCACCTCGTGATGCATCTGGCGCCGCTCCAGCTGGAGGATGTCGTGGACGACGCCCTCCGCGGCGTACGCCCGATCGCGACCCAGCGTGCGGTGCGCGTCGCGCTGGCAGCAGCGGTCGAGGCACCGATGCGTGGCGACGCCGACCTCCTCGGCCGGCTGCTGCTCAACCTGCTCGACAATGCGATCAAGCATTCCCCGGCCGGCGGGACGGTGACGGTGGCGATGCGCTCCGACGGCGGTCAGCACCTGCTCTCGGTCACCGACGAGGGTCCAGGCATTCCATCCGAGGCCCGCGAGCGGATCTTCGAGCGGTTCTTCCGCGTGGATGCGGCCCGGACGCGGGCCGAGACCAGCCGGACCAGCGGGGCCGGGCTGGGACTGGCCATCGCCCGTCGAATTGCCGAGGTCCACGACGGTCGGCTGGAGTTGGCAGAGTCCCGACCAGGGCTGACCTGCTTCGTGGTGTCGATCCCTGCCAATGGCCACTTGCCTGCGCCACAACGGAACACGATAGTGGCGCGTTCATGAATTAGTCATGATCGCTCGGCCCCTCCGGGCGCGGCCTGCTCCGTCATTCCCCAGCTTCACGATGCGCTCTCCAGTCGCGCGGTTCTGCGCGCTCTCGGCTGCCGCAAGCCTCCTGCCCGCGTCTGGCCTCCACGCCCAGGCCACGCCGCGCGACTCGTCCAGCCGCGCCGACTCCGCCGGTCAGATCATGGGCAGCGTGCGCGTCACCGCATCGCGGGTCTCGGGAGTGGTCGGCGGCGCGGCGGCCGTCGTGATCCGCCCCGACGAACTGCGCGTCTCGCCGGCGCCACTGCTCGATCAGGCGCTGCGTGAGTCCCCGTTCGTGCTCGTGCGGCAGAACTCGCGTGGTGAGATGGAGATCTCGGTGCGCGGGTCCGACTCGAGGCAGGCCGCAGTGCTGATGGACGGCGTGCCGCTGACGCTCGGCTGGGACCATCGCGCCGATCCGTCTCTGATCCCGATCACCGGTGCCGAACGGATCGTGATCGTGCGCGGGCTTGGCTCGCTGCTGAATGGGCCGAACACGCTGGGCGGATCGATCGAGATCTCGCATGATGCGTACGGCCAGCCGAAGCAGAGCCAGATGTGGGCGGGCGTGGGCGTGGATCAGTATCGGGCCTCCGTCGCGACGATCGGCTACGGCAAGCGGCTGGCAGAGTTCGGCGGCGGTGCCCTCTCCGTCCGTGCCGGCGCCGCGCATCGCCAGCGCGACGGCTTCAGGCTGCCCAGCGGCGCGCTCGATCCGACGGCGCAGAACGGTTTGCGCACCGGGACCGACTTCCAACAGTCCGACGGGTTCGGGTCGCTGCGCTGGGCCAACGCGAATGGCCGGACACTCGGGGTGACGTATTCCGCGTACGACGCAGAACGAGGGGTGCCGCCGGAAGAGCACATCCGCGACCCACGCTTCTGGCGCTATCCCGATGCGAAGCGCAGCATCGCGATGATCTCGGCCAACACCGGCGTGATCACGTCGCGGCTGGGGACGGGCTCGCTCGAACTCGGCGTCGGCCGCAACGCCAGCACGTTCCGGATCGAGACGTACAGCGGTCGCAACTTTGCCGCCGTGAATGGACGCGAGCTGGGCGACGAGAACACCGTCATCGGGCGCGCGCTGCTGAGTCACTCCGTCGGGCCAGCGACGCTCCGGGCGAGCTACACCAGCGCCGATGTGAAGTACGTGGAAATCCTGAACACCACCGCCCCCGCCGACTATCGGCAGAAGCTCACGAGCAGCGGCGTGGAGCTGGAGGCACCGCTCGGGTCACGCACGCAGCTCGCCGGCGGCGTGGTGGTCGATCGCTCGAGCACACCGGAGACGGGAGGACGCACGCCGGGTCAGGCCCCGTTCGACCGGACCGGCTGGCGCGTCGGCCTGACGCACGCCCTGCATACGATGGTTCGCCTGCACGCCAGCGCCAGCGAGCGTTCACGCTTCCCCGCGTTGCGCGAGCTGTACTCCGGCGCGCTCGACCGCTTCAGGCCCAATCCGCTGCTCAAGCCCGAGACGCTCCGCGGCTACGAGGGTGGCATGACGCTGAACGCCTTCGTGCCTTCGCTGGGACAATCCACCTTCCAGGTCGTCGGCTTCCGTCACCGGCTCGACGACGCGGTGGTGCGGATCACGCTGAGCAGCCCGACGCGGTTCCAGCGCGTGAACCGCGACCGCATCGAGAGCACCGGCATCGAGCTGCTGGGCGGCTTCGTGTTCGGGGCTGATCCCGATCGATCGGTGTCGGTGAGCGGAGATGCGACGCTGCAGCGCATCCGGCTCCACGACGCGCTTGCCGGCAACGCCGAACGTCGTCCCGAGAACAACCCGGAGCGCCGCGGGCGTGTCGAGATTGGTGTGCCGCTGCCGGCGAGCCTGCGTGCGATCGCGGCCGCGCGGCACACGGGCACGCAGTTCTGCCAGAACGCCGACACGGGGCGGAACGATGAGCTCCGCGCACGCACGGTGGGCGACCTGGGGCTGCAGCGCAGTTTTGCCGTGGGTCGCGGTGGTCCGTTCAGCGCCTTGCGGACGCTGGTGTCGCTGGACAACGTCGGCAACACGGCCGTGTACGATCAGTGCGGGCTGCCGCAGCCGGGTCGGACGCTGCGGGTGATGATCTCACTACGGTGATGCTGGCGCCAAGACGATTTGTCGATGGCATTAGTTCGAGTTGTTTCTTTGCCCCATCGCTCACCGCAAGCTTCGCCATCATCGGCGCGACTCGACTCACCCCAGCAGCGTGGTGCTCACCCCGAGTCGCTCCACGACCCAGGTGAGCGCGACGCGGGCTGGCGACTCCCGTTCAGCGCGAGCGGCGCACGACGCCCAATTCCGACATCTGGATGGTTCCCCCCGCGCCGGCAAACCGGTGCGCCGCCAGCGCCACCCGAAGTCGGATGGAAGGACCGGGCGCAGTCGAATGCGGCGAGACCGGCGCTGCTGGCATCACGCGGTTCGCTTGCCGCACCCATCCACGGTGGCGAGCTTTCGCCCCTCATGCGTCCCCTCATCGTCGCCTTGGCCGTTCTGACCCTCGTCCACGGCGCCCTGCTCTTCGTTCAGCCCGCTTCCGGCCCCAGGCTGGAAGCCGCCGGTAACGGCCCCACGGTCGGCGTCGTTTTCGACATGGGCGGACGCGGCGACAAGTCCTTCAATGACGGCGCCTACCTTGGCGCCGACTCGGCCGCCACGGAACTGGGCGCGCGCGTCCAGTTCATCGAGCCGGGAGACGGCTCCGATCGCGAGGCGGGCCTGCGCCTGCTCGCTGCCGAACGCCGCGATCTGGTGGTGGGGGTCGGGTTCATCTTCTCCGACGACCTCACCCAGCTGGCCCGCGAGTACCCGGACGTGAACTTCGCCGGCGTGGACTTTGCCCTCGCCTTCGACGCCAAGGGCAACGTCGTCCCGCCGCCACCGAACCTGGCGGCCCTCAAGTTCCGGGAGGAGGAAGGGGCCTTCCTCGTCGGTGCGATGGCTGCACTCGTCGGCGGCTCGAAGAAGCTCGGCTTCCTCGGCGGGATGGACATTCCGCTCATCCACAAATTCGAGGCAGGCTACAAGGCCGGCGTCATGCACGTCTGCAGGGACTGCACGGTGATCGCCCAGTACGCCGGTGTCACCCCCGAGGCGTTCCGCAATCCGAGCAAGGGCAAGGAACTGGCGCTGTCGCAGTACCAGCAGGGCGTCAACGTGATCTTCCACGCCAGCGGCTCGACGGGACTGGGGATGTTCGAGGCAGCACGCGCGATGGGCAAGGGCCACTTCGGCATCGGGGTGGACGCCGATCAGTACGCCGAGGCGCCGGGTTACGTACTCACCTCGATGGTGAAAGGGGTGAGCACGAGCGTGTTCGACACGATCCGCCGCGTTCGGGATGGCAGTTTTCAGGGCGGGATCTACTCGTACGGACTGAAGGAGAAGGGCGTCGGGTACACATATGATGACAACAACCGGGCGCTGATCCCCGGCGCAGTACGGGCGCGCCTGCTGCAGCTCGAGGCGGACATCGTCGCGGGCCGAATCAAAGTGCCGAGCACTCGCTCGTGAGCGGGGCGGCGTCGGGGGTGATCGCCGTGCGCATGCGCGGTGTGGCCAAGCACTTCGGGCCGGTGGTCGCAAACCGCGATGCCTCGCTCGAGGTGGGCGCTGGCGAGATCCACGCGGTCGTCGGCGAGAACGGGGCCGGCAAGAGCACGCTGCTGCGGGTGCTGAGCGGAATGTTCGCACCGGACGCTGGCACGGTGGAGGTCTTCGGGAAGGACGTCGCAGGCTGGACGACCGCCGATGCGATCGCCGCCGGGGTGGGGATGGTGCACCAGCACTTCATGCTGGTGCCGACGCTGACGGTGGCGGAGAACGTGGTGCTGGGCCGCGAGCCGATGTCGGGGATGACGTACGACCGTGCGCTCGCGGAGCGGGAGCTGGAGGCGCTGAGCCAGACGACGGGACTGGCCTGCGTGCCGTCGCGGCTGGTGTCGGAGCTGAGCGTCGGTGAGGCGCAGCGGGTGGAGATCCTGAAGACGCTCTACCGTGGCGCGAAGCTGCTGATCCTGGACGAGCCGACGGCGGTGCTGTCGCCGCCGGAGGTGGACGAGCTGTGGCGGGTGCTGCGGACGGTGCGGGACGCCGGGGCCACGATCGTGCTGGTCACGCACAAGCTCGATGAGCTGATGGAGGTGACGGACCGGATCACGGTGATGCGGCACGGGGCGACGGTGATGGAGCTGCGGACGTCGGAGACGTCGCCGGCGGCGATCGCGACGGCGATGGTGGGCCGGGCGGTGCGGCTGGATGCGAGCGGAATGCCGGTCGGGAGCGGGTCGGCGGCGGTGGCGGAGGCGATCGGGTTGGCTGTGGGCGAAAACGATGACGCTGCGGCCGCCGGAGCCGCGGGGGCGCCCCCCGATTCAATCATTGTCTCCAGTGCGCGCGATCGCATCACCCGAAACATCCCCGCCGCCATCATTTCTTCGCCTGCCCCCACCCCCACCTACACCGACGCCCCCCGCCTGCGCGTCACCGCGCTGACCGTCGCCGGCCCACGCTCCCCCCGCGCCGTCGACGGCATCTCGCTCTCCATCGCCCCCGGTGAGATCCTCGGACTCGCTGGCGTCGAAGGCAACGGCCAGACCGAACTCGTCGAAGCCATTGCCGGCCTCCGCGCCGCCACCGGCGGCACCATCGTCGTCGACGGCACCGACGTCACCCGCTTTCCCATCGGCAAGCGCCTCGCCCACGGCATCACGCACATCCCGGAAGACCGCCACACCCGCGGCCTCGTCCTCGACTACTCGATCGCCGACAACCTCATCCTCGGCCGTCAGACGCAGTTCTCTTCCAGCGGCGCCATCAACCGCGCCCGCACCCTCGCCTTTGCCGTCGACCGCATCAAGGCGTTCGACATCCGGCCCGCCGACCCCTCCCTGCCCGCCCGCGCCCTCTCCGGCGGCAACCAGCAGAAGATCGTCGTCGCCCGCGAGATGCCCCCCGACTTCCGCGTGCTCCTCGCGGCCCAGCCCACGCGCGGCGTGGACGTCGGCGCGATCGAGTTCATCCACGATCAGCTGCGCGCCGCGCGACGCGCCGGCAAGGCCATCCTGCTGGTGAGTGCCGAGTTGCACGAAATCCTCGCACTCAGCGACCGCGTCGCGGTCATGTACCGTGGCAAGATCGTCACCGTGATGCCGCGGGCGACTGCAAGCGAAGACGTGCTCGGCCCCTGGATGACGGGCGCCGCGTCATGAGCGCGTCCATCACTGCGGCGATCGAGGACGGTGTCCTCCCCACACTCACCGCACTGCTGGTCGCACTCGTCGCGGGCGACCTGTTGATCCTGTCGTACGGCCAGTCGCCGGGCGAGGTGTGGCGGCTGATGCTGAGCGGCACCTGGGGCAACGCCTACGGCATCGGGCAGGTGCTCTACAAGGCGACGACGCTCGTCTTCACGGGGCTGAGCGTCGCCATCGGACTGCGCGCCGGATTGTTCAACATCGGGGCCGAGTCACAGCTCGCGGCGGGTGGATTCTGTGCGGGGGCGCTGGGGCTGCTGCTGCCGGCGGGCAGCACGCCGTGGGTGGCGATCCCGATGTGCCTCGTGGCCGCGATGATCGGTGGTGGCCTGGTGGGCCTCGTGCCCGGTGTGCTGCGCGCGCGCTTCGGGGCGCATGAAGTGATCGCGACGATCATGCTCAACTTCATCGTGCTCGCCTTCCTGAATTGGGCGATCTCGGCAACGGGCCTGGCCGTGCCGGAAACGCTGCACACGCCGGTCGTGACGAGCAGCGCAATTCCACGGCTGTCGGCGTACCTGCCGGTATTTCACGGGTCGGCGGCGAACGGCACCATCCTGCTGGCGCTGCTGGCGGCGGTGGTGGCTGCCTGGATGCTGTTCCGCTCGCGATTCGGCTACGAGCTGCGCGCCGTCGGCCTGCAGCCGCTCGCGGCCGAGTCGGGAGGCATCCGCGTACCGCGCATCTGGGTGATGTCGATGGTCCTGGCGGGTGCCGTGGCGGGGCTGGGCGGGACGAACTTCGTGCTCGGCTACAAGAACTACTTCGAGGACGGATTCTCCGGCGGCGCCGGCTTTCTTGGCATCGCGGTGGCGCTGGTGGGGCGCAACAATCCGTTCGGCGTGCTGCTGGCGGCACTGTTCTTCGCCACGCTCAGTCAGGGGGGCCTCGCCATCCACGCGCTGGTGCCGAAGCAGATGGTGGAGGTGCTCGAGGGGATCGTGATTCTGGCCGTGGCGGTGAGCGTGCCCGAGGTGCGCCGTCTGCTGCGGGCGCGGCCCGTGCGCGCCGCCGCGACCGCTGCCGTGTCGAAGCGGTGAGCCGATGACGATGCTCGGCCTGCTCCTCCTGCAGACGCTCCGCATTGCAATCCCGTACCTGTTCGCGGCATCGGGCGGTGTGCTGGCGGAGCGCGCCGGCATCGTGAGCCTGACGCTCGAGGGGTTCATGCTGTCGGGGGCGTTTTGCGCCACGCTTGGCAGTTTCTACTTCGGGAGTCCGTGGATCGGCTTGCTGTTCGGTGTGGCGGGCGGCGCGGTGTTCGGGGCTCTGCACGCCGTCGCGACGATCCGGTTCAAGGCCGACCAGATCGTGAGCGCCGTGGCGATCAACCTGATGGTGGTGGGATTGACGCGATTCTTTCTCCGCCTTGCCTTCGACAGCTCGAGCAACTCGCCTCGTGTGGCCGGCTTCGGTGGCGACGGGAACGCCGGTGCGCTGGCGACCTTCGCCAATCCGCTGGTCTGGCTTGGCATTGTGGTGATGCCCGTGCTCGCCTGGGTGATCGGCCGGACCCGGTTCGGTCTGCGGGTGCGGGCGGTGGGTGAGAAGCCCGAGGCAGCGACCACGCTCGGCGTGTCGGTGAGCCGTATCCGCTATGGTGCAGTGATCACGTCCGGCGCCCTCGCGGCGCTGGGCGGCGTGTACCTCGCACTGGACCAGCATCAATTCACCGACCAGATGACGGCCGGGCGCGGCTTCATCGCGCTGGCGGCCGTGATCTTCGGACGCTGGACCCCCGTGAGGGCCGGCATCGCCTGCCTCCTGTTCGCGTTTGCCGAGGCGGTGCAGATCCAGGTGCAGGGGGCGGGGGTACTGCCGTCACAGTTCGTGTCGATGATTCCGTACGTTCTCACTCTCGTGGCGCTGGCCGGAGTCGTCGGCCGCGCAGTGCCACCGGCAGCGCTCGGGCGCACCGAAGGATGACTGGCGTGTACCTCCTGGAAGTCGCAGCCCCCTCGTTCGCCGACGCGGGCGTTCCCATCTGGGTCGTGTGGGCCGTGGGCCTGACGCTGACCGGCGCCACGGTCTGGCAGTTGCGCAAGGTGCCGCGCGAGCTCGTGATCCTGATGATCACGGCGATGATCGACATGATCGGCGTCCTGATGATCCTGCCGCTGCTGCCGTTCTTCGCGCAGCGGCTGGGGGCCAGTGGCCTGATGGTCGGGCTGCTCGTGTCGAGCTTCTCGCTGGCGCAGCTGCTGAGTGCGCCGATGTGGGGCCGGCTGAGCGACAAGTGGGGACGACGCCCCGTGATCATGGTGTCGCTGCTGGCGAGTGCGCTGTCGTACATCGTCTTCGGCTTCGCGCACTCGCTGCTGGTGCTCTTCCTGTCGCGCATCGTCCAGGGGGCCGGCGGCGGCACGGTGGGCGTGATCCAGGCGTACGTCGCCGACGCGACGAAGCCGGAGGAGCGAACCAAGGCCCTCGGCTGGCTCTCGGCCGCGACGAATTTCGGCGTCGCGATCGGTCCGGTGCTCGGCGGCTATTTCGCGACGGTCGGCAAGCAGCAGGTGGCGGCGGGGAACTGGGCCCAGTGGGGTGGCGACGCGGCACCGGGGCTGGCCGCCGCGACGCTCTGCATCCTGAACATCGGCTTCGCGTGGAAGTACCTGCCGGAGACGCGCGTGAAGCCCGTCGCCACCACCGGCGAGCCGCTTCCGGCGCGCAAGAGTGGCACCAGCATGGCGGCGGTGGCACGCGTCGTGTCGCATCCCGGCGACGCGCCGTCACGACTGATCTGGATTTACGCCATCGCGATCGGCGCCTTCCAGGGGCTGACGTCGATCCTCGCGCTCTTCCTGCACAAGAAGTTCAACGCCAACGAAGCGACGATGGGGCTGCTCTTCGCCTACGTCGGCGTGATGAGCGTCATCACGCGCGTCTTCATACTGGGGCTGATGGTGGACTGGCTCGGCGAAGCGAAGCTGTCGCGCCTGGGCACGGTGCTGCTCGCGTTCGGGACGGCCACGCTGCCGTTCGCGCCAAGCGTCGGCTGGGCGGCACTGAGCATCGCCTTCTGGCCGCTGGGCACCGCCTTCACCTTCCCGGCAGTGACGGCAATGCTGAGCAAGGTGATCAGTACCGCGGACCGCGGTCTGTACATGGGAGTGCAGCAGACGTTCGGCGGGCTGTCGCGCGTGATCTTCCCGATCGCGCTCGGCTGGGCCTTCGATCACATGGCGCCGGGGGCGCCGTTCTGGATCTCGGCGACGCTGGTGATCACGACGCTGTCGTTCAGTTTCGCGCTGCCGGCGAGTGTGACGTCGCGGCCGGCGAAGCCGACGTGAGTTCGTGACCGTCTCGAGCACGGAAGAATCGACAATGGCTGCAGTCATGCGTTGAGCAGTTACGTCGCGGCTGCGAGGTGTGAAGAGTTCGCGGACGTGGCTTGATCACAGGACCAGACACTTTCGCATCGCCATCCATGTCGCATCGACTCGCCGTCATCGTGCTCGGCACACTTGCCCCCGCCGCGTTCCTGTTCGCCCAACCGGGTGGCGGGGGGCGCGGGACGGCGGTCGGCGCCGATGAGGCCTGTCCCGCCGGCATGACCGAGGTGCGCCCGCGCAACTGTCAGGCGCCCACGCTGCCGCCGCCGAGCATCGTGGACTACCGGCCGCGTAGCACGCTCGTGACGGCCGCGCACAGGGTGCCGAAGGCGAAGTTCCCCGCCATCGATTTCCACGGCCATCCCACCGGGCAGCTCAACTCCGACGCGGCGCTCGCCGAACTCGGCACGCAGCTCGATGCGCTGAACGTGCAGATGATGATTGCCGCGAACAACACGTCGGGTGAGGCGCTGGTGCGCCAGATGGCGGTGATCCGCGCGTCGCCGACCATGCGCGACCGCGTGCGCATGCTGACCGGTGTGAACTTCAGCGGGGTGGGGCCGGGCTGGGCGGCGAAGGCGGTTGCCCAGCTCGAGGCTGACGTCGCGGCCGGCGCGGTCGGCATCGGCGAGATCGGCAAGGGGCTCGGCCTCAGCGCGCGCAAGGCCGACGGCACGCGCCTGACGATCGACGACCCGGAGCTGCGGCCGATCTGGGCAGCTGCCGCGCGCCTCAAGCTGCCGGTGTTCATTCACACCGCCGACCCGCAGGAGTTCTGGCAGCCACTGGACTACAACAACGAGCGCTGGCTCGAGCTGGCCCTGTTCCCGGGACGCCGCTACCCAGCCGAGCAGTTTCCGTCGTTCGAGACGCTGATGTCGGAGCGCGACGACATGCTCCGCGCCAACCCTCGTACGACGTTCGTGATCGCGCATCTGGGCTGGCACGCCAACGACCTGCCGCGCCTGGGCAAGCTCTTCGACGCGCTGCCGAACGTGCACGCCGAGGTGGGCGCCGTGCTGTACGACATCGGCCGGCAGCCGCGTGCCGCGCATGATTTCTTCATCAGGTACCAGGACCGGATCCTCTTCGGCAAGGACTCGTACCAGCCGGAGGAGTATCCGTATTACTGGCGCGTCTTCGAGACCCGCGACGACTACTTCGATTACTACCGCAGCTACCACGCGTCGTGGAAGCTGTACGGCATCGATCTGCCGGATGCGGTGCTGAAGAAAGTGTACTTCGCGAACGCGCTCCGCATCACGTCGCGGCTGCCTGCGGCTGGCTTTCCGCGCTGATTGCAGCTCAGCATCTGTGACGACAGAACGCACCGGCGCACCGGCGCACCGGCGCAACGGCGCAACGGGAACGTAACTCCCACATGGAATTCGCTCGCGCAGCAGAGCTCATCGCATCCGCCATCACCGTCGAAGGGCGGTGGGAACTTCGCTCGTGAGACGCTGCTCCCACTGCCGTTCTCGTACACGGTGTCGTGCACGACATGACTCGCGTGCACGGACCACTTCACGTCAGGGTCCGCAGTCTTTGCGTCTCCGCGTCTCCGCGTCTTCGCGTTCTGGTTGTTGCCGTGTCGTTCGCCCGAGTCGTTGCCGTCGGGACGTTGCCGGTCAGTCGGCAATGGCGACAGCACCGCAATGAGGGCAGGTTCGTCGCAGCGCCGCGGCGAGGTCGGCGGGGGGCGTCTTGCTGCTCCAGGCGCCGGGGGCGA
>Ga0105045_10000031_pt1 | contig 69628 bp, 48 predicted proteins | sample MAT02_FD_78089 | JGI IMG/M metagenome (GOLD analysis project Ga0105045, IMG submission 78089) | Freshwater microbial communities from Lake Fryxell liftoff mats and glacier meltwater in Antarctica - MAT-02 (megahit assembly) | ecosystem: Environmental > Aquatic > Freshwater > Ice > Liftoff...
TCAAGATGTTTTACTTTTACAAAAAATACGATTGTATTTATTGCTTCATCCTGAGAAATTACATCTTTTAATGAATTCATAACCCAAAATGGATCTTCATTCGAAATAGTAAATTTTACAAAATATTCAATGCTTGAATCAAATATTTCACGAACTATCACTTTTCTTTCTTCAATAACTATTTGTTCTATTTTGTTATGGTCATTATACTCATCTAAAGAATTTTCCGAAGCAATAATTGCATAACTCCCTTGGTTAAATATCCATAGTTTTCTATCAGCTGCATTATTCTTATTGCAAATACTTATAAGCTCGTTTATAAGCATTTCCTCATCATCTTCTAATTTACTTGTTTGCTGATTGGTTCGCTTATATTCTTTATAAAAAATTAATTCTTTCCAGAATTCTGTATCAAAACTAAGCTTAGTTTGTTCGTCAATAAGTACCTTTAGAAATGACATTCGGGAATTTTTATGAAGAGAATAAATTATACCAAAAAATGCTTTCTTTCCAGTATTTATTTCAGCTTCAATAATATGTGGGATCAATTCATCAAATATTTTATAGTATTCTGGCCATTCTAAGACTTGTTTCTCTAATCGAAATTTATACCCATATTTGAACTTGTATTTTTCATTTATAAACCTATTATTAGGATATCTTAATATTTCAACTAAGAATTCGTCATATTTTTCTGGAATAGAATTTAGAACCCTAACAATACCTTCAAATTTCATTCTAGGTTCAACATTTGAAGCGAAATTGAAATTTAGTAATATTTTCAAACTGTCAAGCGGCCTGTTTAAATTACCTCCAGGATCTATCTTGTGTAAATTTATCAATAACTCAATTACTTTGTGGAAGTGCTTAGGGTAAGTTGATACTCCCTCTAAAGCCAAAATAAGTTTAGCTTGTTTTTCTTTATGAAAAATGGAAAGTATGACATCATTATTGTAACGTAATATTTCTTGAATATAAATAAGTGTTCTTTCTGGGGCTGCTTCTATATATTTAGTGATGTAGTAAAAATTGTTTTCAGTCTGCGCATTATTCTCATTTTCGTTGAAGATGGTTTCAATAATCTCATCTCTAATGGATTTCAAAAGAAGAGTTTGATGATCATCGTGTGATAAATGTTCAATGCCAATTAAAACCTTGAATATGCCACTTTTAAATTGTTCATTTATATTAGCTTTAATCCCATTTCGAAAAGCAATAAAACCTTCTATTCCTTTTAGATTGGAATAAGGATTAATATCCTTCAACACTTCTTTGGCATAATTTTTAAATATTGCAATTTGGCCTGGAAGAATTTTATCATATAAAAATGTAAGACTTTCTACGACATCCCTCACACGCCAATAGCCATTTATCATGTAGATAAATGTGTCACCTTCACCTGAAATTTTTATTAATTCCTGACTGAATTCAATATAGTTTGTTATGCCTAATTCTTTTAAATATTCCTGTTGCCATTCATCGTCATCATGCCACTCAGCTATTAAAATTGCAGGAACAGCATTTTTAATCTGGATTTGTAACAACCATTCCGGTTTATTGGAATGTGTTTTTATCTCCCTCAATAATTTTACTAAAACCCCTTGACCTTTTTTTGATAAAATGGACGCATCTTCATTTGTCTTTTGCATTTCTTTTTGAATAGCATTTGTCATATCGTAGTTTAAATACTTTGGTACATCAACTTTCTCTTGTTGATTATTGACTGATGAAGTATAAAAATCTACTCCTATAATTTGACCAAATAACTTTTGAAGTGCTATCTGATGATCAACCAATAAATAGCTTGGAGCAATGACTATTCGCCTTTTTTCTAGTTTTTGCAAACTTGAAATCCCATCAATATTTCTACAAATATAAATATCATCAAAGTCCTCAATACTCTTATTTTTTTTCATAGATGCCAATATAAATGCAATTGATTCATCTTCTGAATGGCTAATTATATCAAAGGATTTTCCGGATTTATAATTTGTATAAACCAAATCTGAAATTTCATTCCTACCTCCAATAATTGTTTCGTAATCGAAAATAGCTTGAGTTAAATTTTCATAAAAATCTTCTGGTAAGTCAACTCCAACAAAACTTTGAGTCTTTAAGATTTTTTTTATTTCATGCGTATCAGCTTTAATTTCCTTTGTGACGCCATAATGCAGATAATTATAATATCCTGTTTTGGCAAACTCAATTTCAAATAAATCCAAAAAAGCTATTTGTTCTTCTGTCAATTCAACATCCTTACCTGCAATTGCCGGTATTAAGGTTTTTTCAACATTTCCTAACCTCTCTTTAGTACGAACTCTTATCTGCTCATTTTTACTATATTCTTTTAAAGCTGCTTTTAGAGAATCTTCAATATCTGAATGGTATTGTTGATCGACTCCTAAATTTTTTATTTTGCCAACAAGATTATCAAAATTAACTAAATTAGCTACAACACTGATTATAAAAGCTTTAATTTCTTCTGGAATTGCTTTCCAAATTTCTCCCATTTTAAATAATTTATATTTATAACAAACCTTATTCTTAAGATACTTCTAACTCTATTATTCGATTTTTTATTTACCTTTAATTTCATAATCCTCCCTCCCCTAGTTTTTCGAAGAGTATCCTTGAGTTTATCGGCCATGACTATCTCTTCCTCGCTAACCTTATGAAAGGCAAATAGTAAATCTTCCAATGCTATTTGTAATAGATTACTATTATCGACGCTGTTTTCTAAGGCTTCTCTGGTGTTGATGAGTGATAGACGATTATTAGCCTTTCTTGCTAGGATGGTCAGCATTCTGAAATCTAGTTTCTCTAGCATTTCGTACTGACTACTTAGGCGTATCAAATTGTACAACTCCTTGGCATTATTGAGTGCCTTGGTGAGTTCTAACATTTTTTTACGATCGTTGATTTGGGACATTTGTTGAGAGAATTCCTCAGCATTTGAAGTGTCGTATTGAGAAAGTACTTCTTTGATATGGTGAATATCCTCGTTAATTTCTTCTTTGGTTTTGAAAATATTGGAATATTGTTTCATTTCGCTCCCTAGCTCACGTTGCAGTTCGTCAAAGTAATTTCTATTGGTCTTTTCGAATTCGCTTTGGATATCTGCGAAATCCACGACGTAGCCATATTTGAAATTTTTGTAAGACCTGTTGACTTGCGTCAATGCCTGCAGTAGATTATGTGCCTTGATGACACGGGTTACGTACAGCTTTTTGAGCCTTGGTGCATCAAATCCAGTCAGTAGCATATTATATACAAATAGGAAATCTATTTTACCTTCCTTAAAGTCTTCGATCAGTTTTTCTCTCTCAACTTTGGTGCCCACATCATGCAAGATGATCACTGTTGACGTTACTTTATTTTGGGATTCCAAATGTGCATCATAAGTTAGCATAGACTCAGCTGCCAATCCTATCTCAGTTTTTTTAGCGTAGGTAAAATCAAAGATTTCTTTTAATTTTTTGGCTTGTTCGGACGAATCACAGATGACCATACCTCCTACAGTAGGATCATTTTGGGTCATTCTGAACTTTTCAAAATCTTTAACAATATATTTAAGCAGAGGCTCGACAAATTTGACATCAGCATATATTTTTTTGCGATCGCTATTGCCCTTCATTACGTTGATCTCTTCTAATATTTGTTTAAGCTTAAAATGATAGTTTGTTTCTATCTCTTCTCTGATCAAGCGCAGGGTATAGCCATCTGCAATGGATGCATTGTAATAATATTTATGGATATAGTCACCAAATAATTCTCTAGAATTGTACTCGTCGCCTAGCAATGGTGTACCTGTAAGTCCTATTTTGATAGCATTACTATCGGACTCTCTCAAGTTGGCGAGAAAGCTTCCTTTGGGATTATAACTCCGATGTACTTCATCAAGAAAATACACACGTTGCTCATGGATATTATAATCCCTTTTAGAGACAACATCAGGATCGTTTTCAAATTTGTGAATATTGACAACTGTTATCTCTCGTTTTCCAGAACTGTTGTGAATGGCAGTGGTGGTTTTTAAGTCTTTGACTAAACCTTCACGCGAATGAATTTTATGAACGACCAATCCGCGACTTTTAAACTCTCTATAAGCCTGAACCAACAAATCCAATCTATCAACTATAAAATAAAATTTGGGGACGATGCCTTGCTTTCTAAAATGGTGGGTGAGAAATTTGACATTATAATAAGTCAAAGCAGTCTTGCCACTCCCCTGAGTATGCCAGATAATCCCACTTTTGACGCCTTCGTCTAGCTTTTTTTCTATTGCTTTGGTAGCAAAAAGCTTTGTATAACGCATGATATGCTTTTCCAATAGTCCTTTTTCGCTCTTTACATAAGCTAAACCATATTGTAACATAAAAGCTAATCTATCAGGTTTGCATACAGAAGTTAAAATTTTGTGAGTTGGCGAATCGGGATTTTTATTGGTGATAAACTCTTTGGTTTTTTTGATGCTGATGAGATTATTATTGATGAGAATCTTGTTTTCGAGATCATCCGATATTTCATTTAGTATAGTACCGAAGTCAAAATCCTCTTCTTCTCTAAAGAAATTGAACTTTACTTTGCCTTATCCTGTCATAGCATAGAATGCGCCTTGGAGTGGTTGAATACCTTCGTCATCATAAGGCATATTGTTAGAAAAAATCATCAGTTGGGAGATATTGATAAACTTTCTGAACTTTTTGTTTGTAAATCGGGATTGAATTCTTTTATACACCGCTTGAATGCCATCTAGGTTATTTGGCTTTTTTACTTCTATAAACACCAAGGGCAATCCATTAATCAATAGGGTGATATCGGGCCTGAATTCTTCATCGCCGTTGATACAAGGCAGCTCCGTTACTACTTGAAGTTTATTGTTATTGAAATTTTCAAAATCAATTACTTTAGGTCCAGTTTCAGAGGTGATAATTTCATAAAATCGCTGACCCAAATCTTCATTATCCAAAGCTAAGATGAGTTTGTCGTAAAGTATTTTTATATCATTGCTACCGATGTCAGGGTTTAACGCCTGTATAGATTCAAAAAATACAGAAATAAAAACATTGGTCTCTCTATCCCATTGAGCCATTGCTAGGGGCAAATACTCATAGCCCAATCTACATAGATGTAGGATAGATGGGAGTTTCACTCTTGAATCTTCGTTAAATGTCATTAACCTAGTACGTTAAGGTTGGTTTCATAAAATATTCTTATATAAAATGGTTTTTAGTTTCGCATCACATTATTAATCCGATTTACAAAAGCAAATATAGTCAAAGTTTCGTTACTTGGAAGTATTGATTAAAATAATAATATATCAAGAACCTGTTTTACGGATGTTTTAAATTTCCTGCCGTTTCTTTCTTTTTTCAAATTTGCAATTTGTATTACTTCCAAATAATCATAAGCGGCTAGCAAATTTAATATTTTTTGATGAATAAGAAATTAAAAAATATAATACTCAACCTGAAAACACAATGCTCACTTCACCTCATAACTTATACTATTTTATATGTACTATTGGTATTATCACGCATGTATATATAACCTACGCACCCGCGATGAGATGCGACTTAGAATCTCATACGGAATGGTGCTGGCCGCTATTGCTAAATTTTCTATCGGCATATCTTCATTAAAGATGATGACATCGTCTCCTACATTTATGCCAGCGGCATTGCTGATATCTACGATGGTGAGATCCATGCAGATATTGCCTATGATAGGGTAGAGTTCACCATTGATCATAAGGCTATAGTTGCCATTGCTGAGGTTGCGCATGAGACCGTCAGCATAGCCTATACTTACGATAGCTACTTTTCCACCATCTGGCAGGTATCCTTTGCGGTTATAACCAATCGAACTGCCCTTAGCTACGGATTTGATTTGTATAACTTTGGCTTTGAGAGTATGTGCTTTTACTAGATGCTCTACGATGGTGTGCGTACTATCTATTCCGTACAATCCTAGTCCTAATCTCACATAGTCATAGTGGTACTCAGGAAAACGTACGATGCCAGCGGTATTGAGTATATGCCGACTAGGTGCATAACCTATCTGCGCTATGATGGTCTGATAACATGTATCAAATATCCTCGCTTGTAGATGCGTAAAGTCGTCATCATTAGGATCTTCGCTACTGCTGAGGTGAGTAAATATAGTTTTTATGACTACACTTTTAGTCTCATTTAGTCTTTGGATCACCATGTCTAGTTCATCAGCCAAAAAACCTAAACGATGCATTCCAGTATCGATTTTCAGGTGGATTTTTAGTTGTTTCGAGTCTTGGATATTGACTGCTTCTATGATGTAATCTAGTTGATCTATACCATATACTTCGGGTTCTAGATCGTACTGTAGCATATCTGTTACACCCGTTTCGTCTGGATTGAGTACCATGATAGGCATTTTGATACCACTTTTTCTCAGCTCTATGCCTTCGTCTATAAATGCAACAGCGAGATAACCTACTTTGCGGAATTCTAGCAGTTGTGCTAGTTCGCTGCTACCAGATCCGTAAGCCGAAGCTTTGATTACAGCTATAACTTGTGTATCTCCTGATAGTTGTCTATAGAAGTAACTGAGATTGCTTTCTACTGCGTGGAGGTCTATCTCGAGGACTGAAGTATGATTTTTGTCCGAAAGGAAATTAGTTATTTTTTCCATTTCAAATACCCTCGCACCTTTGATCAAAATAGCACGATTTTTAATAGATTTTCGCTTTACAGATTTCAGGTAATCGCTCGTCGTAAGATAGGTATCAAAATAGATGAATGGGTCGAGATAAGTATCTGTATTTTTGACTATTGTTCCGATCGCCGTTACGTATTCTACGCCTGAGGCGTTGATCAAAGCTGCCATCTGTCTGTTGAGTTCGTCAGGTGGAATACCTGTCTCTACAAAATCCGAAAAGATGATCATTTTGTGTTTATTGCCTGATTGCTGATTCATAAAATCTAGAGCAACTTTAAAGGAACTGAGGTCGGCATTGTAGGTGTCATTGATAAGCAAACTGTCATTGATACCGTTTTTCATCTCTAATCGCATGGGGATATTTTGTAGCTTCAGGACTGCGGTAGAGATGTATGCTAGCGTCATACCTAGCGTCAACATCACCGCAATACAGTGGCACACGTTCTGTATAGATGCATCATCTGTAAAGGGTAGGGAGATCGTATTTTCACTACCATCATACAGTATTGTCAGACTAGATTTAGATTTTGTTTTCTCTACTTTCAGAATGCTGAAAAGCGATGCTTGCTTGCTTTTTCCCCACGAAATCAACTTTGATTGATCAAAATTCTCTAAAATATACGTACTTAATAATTGCTTATTTTTTAACGCTTCTTCATCATTCTGACTTAAATTTTGGCTTGTGTCGTTATTTATTTCCGCCCCATCCATCACTTCAAAAATCAATTGGTCAATATGGGTAAAAAGTGCTGCTTTTTCCTTTATTTTGGTCACCATATCTTCAAAACCTTCGCTATGCGCATCACCTATATTGGTAAACACACCGATCGTGGGCTGAATGATGCGCTCTAGCCGTACCATCTCATTTATACGTGATATACCTGCTTCAAATATTCCTAATTGGTCATCCTCCTCAATCTGCCATACCGAGAGTGGAACTCCGATCTGAGAATTGTAACTTTTAGGGTTTTTGACTACTTTTCTGTCTTTGGTCATTTGGTACAGCCATTCTTTGATAGTAGTTTTGCCATTGCTGCCCGTGACGGCAATGACCTCTAGTGCTGGGAAGTTTTGACGATGAAAGGCAGCTAGATTCTGAAGCGCATCTAGGATATTTTCTACCATAAAAACATTGATACCTGTGGGAAATAAGTAACTAGTTTTTTCGACTACTATATTTTTTACACCTTTGTCTATGGCGTCAGGGATGAAGTCATGTCCATCGTGTATAGAGCCGCTTAGCGCAAAAAAAATAACACCTTCAGCGTGCTGTATTCTGCGAGTATCAAGTGCAATATACGAAATAATTGCGTCAGGATGAGCCAGTGTACTGTCTGAAGAATGAATGACTTTTGCTATGATTCCTGCGGTATAATTCATATTGAGCTTGTTATGATGTTAATATTATGGATGACTTAGTCTTTTATTTAGCATAATACTTCTCTAGGTCTTTGCCTATATCCGTTCTATGATATTTGCTTTGATATTCGATTTTGCTTATAGCAGCTATAGTACGCTCTAGGGCATCATTTTGAGTTGATCCCATCCCTGTGATTGCGAGCACACGTCCACCATTGGTCACTACTTTGTTATCGATAAGTTTAGTGCCAGATTGATATACGATCGCTTGTTCCACCTCTTCTATTCCTTTGATTTCGTAGCCTTTAGCAAACTCTTCTGGATATCCACCTGATACGAGTACTATGGTGGCAGCATGAGCTGGATTGATTTTCATCACGTATTCGCTGATACGTTCAGTGGTAGCCAGATCAAACAATTCTACTAGGTCGCTTTCTATTCTTGGGAGTATCGCCTCAGTCTCTGGATCACCCAATCTACAATTGTACTCAATCACAAATGGCTCTCCACCGACTTTGATCAATCCAAAAAACACAAACCCTATATAGTTAAGGTTATCTGATTTGAGGCCTTCCATGGTAGGATGAATGATTTTACTTACAGCTTTTTGAAGCAGTTCATCGTCAAGAAATGGAACTGGCGATATAGCTCCCATTCCGCCTGTATTGAGACCAGTATCCCCATCACCTACACGTTTGTAATCTTTGGCAGAGGGTAGCAGCACATAGTCTTTACCATCCGTGAGCGCAAACATCGAGAACTCTATACCAGCTAGAAACTCTTCTATCACTACTTTGGCAGACGCCTCACCAAATTTCCCGTCGATCATTTCTGATAGTGCGTTTTTGGCTTCTTCTAGATCATGAAGGATCAGTACCCCTTTGCCAGCTGCTAGACCGTCCGCTTTGAGTACATAAGGAGGATTCATTTTTGACAGCATTTGATATCCAGCATCGATATTTGAGTTGGTCACTTCCATAAACGATGCAGTAGGAATGTCATATTTCTGCATAAATGCCTTAGCGAAGGCCTTACTACCTTCTAATTGTGCGCCTTTTTGACTAGGTCCGACTACACATATATGGGCTGTGTCACCAGACTTAATATTATCTACAAATCCATCTACTAAAGGCACTTCAGGACCTACCACAATCAAGTCAATATCGCTAGTTAGACAAAAAAGTTTTACCGCTTCATGGTCTTTGATATTGAGATCTACATTTGTGCCACATTGAGCAGTTCCCGGATTTCCAGGTGCTATATATAATTGGATACATCTAGGACTTTGGCTGATTTTGAGCGCCAGGGCGTGTTCTCTTCCGCCATTTCCAATGATTAATATATTCATAAATTTTTATTATGTTATTGTCTTTATTTTTCAATATGGATCTACATCTAACTGTATCCTCACTGATTTGCAATTAGGAATAGTTGATAAGAGGTTTTTGTTTTCGATAATCAAGGATTTTACTTTTTTGATGACGTCTTTATTTTTCTCCATCTTGATTAGAATCGTTCGCTGATATTGTCCTCTGATACGTTCTATACCTGGCACTGATGGACCGATCAATCTACTACCGAGCGACTTTTTTAGTAGATCTGCATATACAGTTGCTGCATGATGGACTGTGGTTGCATTTTTGTGGTACAGTGTGATCTGGATTAATCGATAAAAGGGCGGATAGAGAAACATTTTTCTTTCTTTCAGCTCTCGCTCATAAAATTCAGTTTGTTGCTGACGGAGCGTCTCCATGATGATGGGATGCTGTGGCGAATAGGTTTGTATGATGACTTTGCCTTGTTCTTCACGTCTACCCGAACGCCCGGCTACTTGCGTCAGCAGTTGGAATGCACGCTCTGAAGCTCTGAAATCAGGAAATCTAAGCAATCCATCGGCATTAATCACACCTACTAGACCTATATTGCCGAAGTCTAGACCTTTGGTTACCATCTGTGTGCCTACTAATATATCTATATCGCCTACCTCAAAACTGTAGATCACTTTTTCTAGTGCTAGTTTAGTTTTGGCTGTATCAAAATCCATTCTTCCCACTTTTGCCGTAGGAAATTTTTCGGCTATGATTTCTTCTATTCTCTCAGTACCATAACCAATCTCTGTTAGGTCTGCGCTACCACATGCAGGACATTCGGTAGGGATTTTACTTCTAGACCCGCAGTAATGACACTTTAGTTCACCAAAGTTTTTGTGCTTGGTCATCTGTATATCGCAGTTGGTACATTCAGCTTTCCAACCACATTCATCACAAGACAAACTCGGCGCATAGCCTCTTCTATTTTGAAAAAGTAGTACCTGCTTTTGGTTGATCAAACAGTCTTCGATTCCATCTAGTAGTTGCTTGCTAAACGTACCATCAAAACGTTTGTCTTTCCATTCTGGCTTTAAATCTACCACTTCTATGATGGGTAATTGAGATTTGCCATAACGTTTGTTCATCCTTACGAGATGGTATTTTTCGGTCATGACATTGGTATAGGATTCTAGACTTGGCGTGGCACTGCCCAGTATCACATCACATCCCACCGTCTGGTGCATATATAGAGATGCATCGCGAGTATTGTATCTAGGACTCGGATCATTTTGCTTGTACGAGGTATCGTGCTCTTCATCTACGATGATTAGTCCCAGATTAGTGAATGGTAGGAATAGTGCTGACCTAGCTCCTATTATAAGTTTGGTGCCCATGAGTACGGCATTCCATGATTCTACACGTTCATTGTTGCTCATTTTGCTATGATAAACGAGGATTTGCTCACCGAATATCTGCTTCAGCCTATCTACCATCTGCGTAGTGAGCGAGATCTCAGGCAGCAAGTAAAGCACTTGTTTTTGTTCTTCTAGCTTTTGCTTGATGATCTCGGCATAGACTTGAGTTTTTCCACTGCCTGTGACACCATATAATAGACATGGTTTTTTATTCTCAAATCCTTTGCGGATTTCCTCTACAGCGCTTAACTGATTGTCATTAAGCGCATATTCTTGCTGTTCTTGTTCAGGATCCGGGACGTTTTTTAACCTAGACATCACCTTTTTTTCGATGACAAATATATTTTTTTCTCCATTGCCTTTACGACAGATGAATCAGTACCTGCGAGATCGCATACCTGAGCTACGGGTAGAGAAAAGTTTTTATTTCTAGATAACTGTACGAAAGCTAGAAGTGTTTTGGTCTGTTTTTCAGTATTAGCGACTAGGTCAAATGCAAAACTTAGCTTATTTAGATCGTCCATATAGTCGTCATGAAGCTTCATATAAGAAACCATCTTTGGCTTAAATTTTTCTATGAGTTCCTCTTTGATGATGACGATTCGCCTGTCGAGCAATGATCGCAGCACTAGAAATATCGTTTTCTTATTGAGTATATCTTGGATTTGCTTTATAGTGAGTTCATTTTGGATACAGACTGCTTCAGCGACTAGGTATTCGTCGTCAGAGAGGTCTTCTATTTCATTGATATCACTGCCATTATAGATTACCTTGGTCTCACTTTCTAGTTTTAGTCCTGCGGGCATAGCGACATTCATCACCTCACCTAGACCACAGCAGTAATATTGCGCTATCCAACGCCATAAGTCTAGTTGATTCATGGTGACGAGGGGACTTTCGTCCAATATCGAAATAATGGGTTTAGTTTTGTATTCGAGTTTTTCAGCAATAAATATCCGCTCTACGATGCCTGCATATAGCTTTTGCTTCAGTGGTACTTCTACTCTTATGCCTATCGCTACTTTGCTGATCATATCCTCAGGCACCTCGTACGAGTAGCTTTTGGGGATAGCAAGTGGTAAGATTACATTTATAAAGGTCTTAGGCAAAACTATATATTATCTATTTTTAAAAATGAATTTACTACTAAAATGTATTATAAGCAATACATCTTAACAAACATTTATTGCACAAAGTTAAAAGTTTTTATCAATTTTTCTTTGTTAGGTAACACAAACTACCTACTTTTGCACATGGAAAGTATAAATAAAAACCCCAGCTCTCAGGAATCTATTTACACCAATGTAATAATAGAGGAAGCGCTCACTTTTGATGACGTTCTTTTGGTTCCTGCTTATTCTGAAATCCTTCCTCGCGAAGTAGATATCAGTACATTTCTCACCACAGATTTAAAACTTAATGCTCCTATCGTATCCGCAGCCATGGATACAGTCACTGAGTATCAGCTCGCTATCGCAATCGCTAGAGAGGGTGGCTTAGGGTTTATCCACAAAAACATGTCTATCGAAGCCCAAGCTAATCAAGTTCGGACAGTCAAAAGGTCTGAGAGTGGTATGATTACAGATCCAGTGATTCTAGACGAAAACGCTAAGGTTAAAGATGCACTTTACCAAATGAAACTCAACAAAATCGGTGGTATTCCCGTAGTAAATGGCGAGCGGAAACTCGTCGGTATCCTTACTAATCGCGATTTGCGGTTTGAGACCGAAGGAGAAAAATCTGTCGTCGATATCATGACGAAAGATAGACTGGTCACTGCGCCAGCTGGTACTACACTCGAGCAAGCAAAGCAAATCCTTCAAAAACACAAAATAGAAAAGCTCCCAGTCGTCGATAAAAATAACATACTCATAGGACTGATTACTTACAAAGATATCATGAAACTAGAGAATTATCCCAACTCTGCTAAGGACAGCCATGGTAGATTATTGGTCGGTGCAGCTGTAGGAGTCACGGGCGATCTCTTTGATAGGGTAGATGCACTCGTCAGCGTCGGCGTAGATGTGATTTGTATAGATACAGCCCATGGCCACTCAAAAGGAGTACTTGACGCAGTTGCAGCAGTACGTGATAGAAATAAATATCTGCAAATCATAGCGGGCAATGTCGCCACAGCTCAAGGCGCTCGTGCGCTTGCAGATGCAGGTGTCAATGGTGTCAAAGTAGGTGTCGGACCAGGCAGTATTTGCACTACACGTATCGTAGCAGGTGTGGGAGTTCCTCAACTATATGCAATCATGAATGCCAAAATGGGACTTAGAGGTACAGGTATTCCTATCATCGGTGACGGTGGCATCAGATATACAGGCGATATTGCTAAAGCGATAGCGGCTGGAGCCAATACCGTCATGGCCGGTTCACTTTTTGCAGGTACAGAAGAAGCACCAGGAGAATCTATCCTTTTTGAAGGTCGAAAATTTAAAGTCTATAGAGGTATGGGCTCATTAGGCGCTATGGAGATAGGCAGCAAAGACAGGTATTTTCAAGATGTGGAGGACGATGTCAAAAAGCTGGTTCCTGAAGGTATAGAAGGTCGCGTACCATTCAAAGGGTCGGTTTCAGAAGTAATGGTTCAGTACATCGGTGGTCTCAAAGCTGGTATGGGTTATTGCGGTGCAGCTTGTATAGAAGATATGAAAACTGCAAAAATGATCAAAATCTCTGGTTCAGGGATTTTAGAAAGCCACCCGCACAACATCACGATCACCAAAGAATCACCAAATTATACCAAGAAAGCATAAATTGTGATTTTTTATTAAATTTTTTATTTTACATATTTAATAATATCATTATTCGTTTCATATTCTAAAACATATATTTAAAAGGTATATTATTATTTTTTATATATTTAGAAACTTTTGACAAAGAGTTATTGTTATATATATGTTGCAAATTTGTAATAATTACTTACTTTTGCAATGTCTAAGAACCAGTGAAGACTAATAATACTTTCTGGGCATCGATCATAAAATAATTTAGAAATCTTTCTTAAGTTTTCAAAAAAAATATCAGGTATTCACCTAAAAGAAGTAGTTTTCTTATTTTGAGACCTTAGTCGAAAGAGCCCTTGTATATAAGTTACTTGGGCTCTTCGCATTTACAGGTGGGTGTTTATTTGACTGTAGAAATCTCAAACTGTTTGATTTGTCATATATGATATTAACACTTAAATATACACTTTAATATTTATAGCCTTAACAGAGCCTCAGTCTCGATACATTTTGTTTGGCTGAAACTAATAGCAGCACAAAGATAATGTGGGAGCAAATAAAGAACCTTAGCCTCGATTCATATCAACCAGATTTTACATTCCTCTAAAACTCATGTCTCATGATGCTTTTTTACAAAAGATTACAATTCATTGTTTATAGATAAATCGTTCCCCTGAAATTTGCGTATTTTGATAACCGCTAACCGCCAATAGCTAACCTCTACCTAAGTAAATGAAAAGTAAACTGCCCTTGAGTATTAACCTCGATTGCTGGGCTCGGTACCTTAAATATATCAAAAACAGAAAATATAGTCTTTAGAAAAGGATTTCGTGGATTGGTTCTAGGTAAGTCGATGTCAAACCCCAGATAAAACTGAGCAGTACGAGGATACAAACTATCGTCTAGTTTGTAAGTATTCCCATTTTTGATCCATTCATTCCTGTAGCCGCCGTACATATTGTCGGCTCCATAACCTAGCGCTACATTCAGCCATGTTGGCCATTTATTGCCAGATGGCAAAAAACTATTTACATTTATAGACGCCCAATAAGTCTGTGCATTGTAGTCTTTTAGATATTTTTCAAAGTAGCCTGTACCGAACAGATCTCCAGCTCTAGTATCTAAAGCCATCGGATTTGTACCATCTGTAGATAAGATAGCCGTTTGGGGATATCGTTGAGGTATAGACGATACTTTGATGGTGATTCGTTGCTCACCCCAGTATTTTTGTTGTAAACCAAAGCTTGTCAACCCTACTATATTGGCACCTACATCACTCAACGAAAATCCCCACTCTGACGAGAAGCCATCCATCACCTCTATAGTCGTCTGGAATAATGCCCCACACATCAGACCCGTCAACATACTTTTATTTTCAGAGAGGCCAGTCCATTTTGCACCTTTGTAGCAAAGCAGCGCTTGGAAGTAACTAGAGTACACATGACCTAGCTTATCTATATGTTGCCATTCGCCATAGTCGTCAAAAAGATGAAATCGTCCTCTCGGATATTTTGCGTACCATGCAGCATATAGTCCCGTCGATAATGCCACATAAGTTCCAGTTCCAAAAATCAATGCTTGGTTAAACCTTCGATTGTTGAGTGTATCCGAGGGAGTAAAAAATGACTGTGCATCCGATTGTAGTGACACCTGTACTATCATCCATAATAGCAATGTATTTCTTACTAGTTTAGTGCGATGTATCACATGGCAAAGTCTCATATAATTTTAATTTTCGTATTGCGCCATTTCGTACAATACTCCCTCTTTCATTGAGTAAGGCGATACCAGTATATTTTGCGGCTGAAACAACTCTAAGATCGTTTTTTTGAGGATCAGGCCCACTATAATCAGTTTAGCTCTTTCTTTTGGTATCCTATCTAATTGATCTCTTTCCTGTAAGTTTAGTTTTATCACCTTATTATATAAAGATACAAATGTCATCAGGGAGATTTCGTAACATTGGTTTTCTTGAACTTGGATTCCAGCTAGTATTGCTAGGATTTCAAACGAACCCGAAGCTCCTGCTAGGTAATCTATAGTATCTCTGTTATACATAAAAGTACGAAGATCACTGACTTCGTCAGCGATATGATTGGATATAGTATTAATCTCGTCCAAAGTGATAGGTTCGTTTTTGTGAAATAAGTGATGCAGTACGCCACCACCAAGTCTATAGCTTTTTTGCCATATATTTTTGCCATCTTGCATCACGATGAACTCTGTGCTACCACCACCTACATCCATGACCAATTGGTGTCCATGATTCAAGACTTCTATTTGTCTGACGCCATCATAAATGTACTTTGCCTCCTGATCGCCGTCTATGATAGCTATTTTTTGCGCTAGAATCAGTTCAGCACTATCGATAAACAACTGCCGATTAGTTGCTTTTCGCAATACCGCTGTACCAACGATTTTTATTTTGGAAGGTTGATGGAGGTCCAGTTTTTCTTTAAACTGACGTAAAGTATCTAACCCCAACTCCATTCTTACCTCTTTGATATGAGTGTCGCCACCATCAGACAGCCCTACGAATACTTGCTTGCGATAGACTGTTTGGAAGCTGAATATGCCGTTATTGTCTTTAGTTACATTAGCTATGAGCAGATGAAAAGTATTAGAACCTAAATCTATAACGGCATATTTTTTATCTATCATATATCATATACTTAGTTGAGATTAACTTGGATCTCTTTATCATTTCTGTTGTGTGCCTTGGCGTGCTTGTTGTGCTATTTGTGCATAAAAATTTACACCAGATTCAGTCATATAGTTGGCATACATAGGTTTGTTTTGCTTATCCACAAAAACATAAAACTTACATTTTGGAGTCAAGTATATATCCACTTCATAGACTACTTTCCCTTTGATCTGAAAAAATTTACGTCCTATAGGCTTACAGTCTGCTGGTATTTGCCCCAGTGGTTTGGACAAATCTATAAATCTTACATTTTCTATGATACTTGGGCGTTCGTTTTGGCTCATGCTAAAATCCATTTTGGTAAACAGATAATCTATGTAATCGCATTCGTTTAGTAACAGAGTGTGTATTTCTACAGGAAGACTTGGTATCTCAGGCCCTAAAACTTGTGGTGTATCCACAGCAGTAGTATCAGTATTTGTGGTAACTGTGGTTGCTTTTTCTTTGCATTGGGTTAACCCTACTATTAATACTGTAATGTATATTAATGTCTTTAAACTATTCATTTTATTGATTTTCTATGATTCAAGATTCCTTTTCCTTATGTATTTAACTTCGGCTACAGCCAAATGTTTTGCACTAAAATGTAAATTCTCCTCGCAAAGTTAAGAAATAGCTTTTAAATGGAAGGTTTGGATTCAGTTTATCATAGATTTTGAGAAAGGAAGAAGTATATCTAAGCGATACGCCTACGCGAGGAGTTAGATTGAGCCCTGCACCTATGATCCAGTTGACATCATAACTTTTAAATGCCGCTTCATCATAGTTTGGCGCATTGGTCCTGAACAGTACGCTATAGGCCAGTCCTGCCTCTGCACGTACTTTGTAGTAATCATCACCTTCTATATACCAGTCTCTAAGTGATACCAGTACCGGAAACTCAAGGTAGCTAAGCGTGATTCCTCTTGTTTTGTCAGGAGACAATATGTTAGTAGCCGCACCTCGCTCACTGTAGAGCATCTCTAGTACGATATCGTAAGGCTGATCGTTGTTATATGACAATCGCACACCACCAGTGAGACCTGCTTTATGGAATCCATACAACGTATCTCCATCGATCTGCGATATATTTCCACCAAAAACTCCCGTGGCCTTAAAGCCTTGTGCTGAAACTGTTTGACTGACTGCCATTGTGCAGACCGCAATGAAACTCACCATTAGATAAAAATAAACTTTTTGCATTTTTCTTTTTTAAATTAAACCATCCGTTATTGGTCATATTAACAGATTAGTTGCTCAAACTATTATTGACACAAGGCATTATTATTGTCGCCTAGATAACAAGTATTCACTTTTTTGTGATTCTTTACCCTTCTGGGCAATACCTTCATGGCCAAATATCTCAATCCTTGAAGGCACAAAATTAGTGTTATTTCTGGATATTACTAAAAATGAAGCTAATTTGCGTTCAAAATATTTGTGATCATGTTTCTAGTATATGATCTATTTATAAAAGTTTAAGAAATGTTTTGGCATGAAGAGTATTTTATATTTTTTTTTAAAAATTGTATATTTCTAAAAATATTATTGCATCTTTGTATTATAATTTAACCTTTCGATTACATTATATAAATGAAACACACTAAACCTACCTTAGTCAAAATAGAGTCTCTCCTTCAAGAGGTAGGTTTTAGGGTGCGATATGAGAAAGGCAATTTTAATTCCGGTTACTGCATCTTAGAAGATAAAAGTGTGATCGTGATCAACAAGTTTTTTGACACACAAGGAAGAGTACAAGTGCTCCTTGATCTCATTGACGCTTTGCCAATAGATGAGACGATGCTCTCTGACAAATCCAAAACTGTCCTCAAAGCATTACTAAAAATGGAGGATATTTAATCAATTCACAAAAATAAAAGGTCTATAGTTTGAAAATCACATTATTAGGTACGGGCACTTCTCAGGGCATTCCAGTCATCGGCTGCGATTGTGAAACCTGTACATCTAGTGATGTGAAAGATATTAGAATGCGCTGCTCGGTATTGATAGAAAGTAAAGATTTCAATGTAATCATAGATGTAGGCCCAGATTTTAGAGCGCAAATGCTTGCGCACAAAGTCCACCGATTAGATGCTGTGCTACTGACACACGAGCACAATGATCACGTGATAGGTCTCGATGACATACGACCACTCAACTTTAAGCATAAGATGTTGATGCCATTGTATGGACTGCAACGCGTGATTGATGATATCAAGGTTAAGTTTGCGTATGTCTTTGAAGATGGTGGTTACCCTGGTAAGCCTCGCGTAATATGCCATCCTATATATAAAGGTGAGGTATTGAGATTTGGTAGTGAATTAGTAGTAGAAGCCCTTGCTGTCAAGCACGGGAGTTTGGATATATTAGGCTATAGGGTTGGGGATTTTACTTATATCACTGACGCATCGTATCTGAGTGAGGATACTTATGCACGACTAGTTGGATTAAAGGTATTAGTACTAAATGCCCTTCAATATCGACCACATTATTCACATTTTACGGTAGACCAGGCTATAGCGGTGGCACAACGTATAGGAGCAGAGCATACCTATTTTACCCACCTTTCCCACTATTTACCTAGTCACTCTTCATTTGCGGCTACATTGCCTGTAGGAATCAGTCCTGCGTATGACGGATTACAGTTTTTGATGTAAATCAGTATTTATTTTTGTTAATGGTGCGATACATTTTTGATTTTTCAAACCAAATTACCTATTATTGTCTTTTATTTGCATCTTCATGTCATTAACATGCCACTACAGGAGATTGGGATACTTATTCCATGAAGTACAAATAGCCTTTTTAAAACCGACTTACAAACCGATATAAAACCTGATATAGTATTGAATCTTTACTTCATAAAAACGGCACTTTGAAAATCCACTTAACAGTAGTTTTTCTATTTATGGTTGCCACTAGATCATTTGCGCAACAGCGACCTCAATACACACAGTACATGCTCAATAAATATCAGGAGAATCCTGCTTATGGTGGTTTAGAGCGTTCATTGAGTGTCTTTACCTCTTATAGAGATCAGTATAGTACTTTCCCAGGTAATCCAAAGACACTATATATAGGAGCGGATATGCCCTTTTATTTGTGGAATGGTGCAGTTGGGTTTTCACTATACAATCATACTGCCGGATTATTTAATAACACCAATATGAAGTTTTCGTACAATAATGTCATGGGCACACCTTATGGTTTTCTGTCCTTTGGTGCTAGAGTAGGTTTTGACTTCATAAGCGTAGATGGGGCGGGTATCATCACTCCTGACGGAGTATACACGGGAGTAGTCAATCACAATGACCCTAACCTTACGGCCAATAATTTTAATGGTCTAGGTCTCAGTTATGAGTTGGGCGGTTACTTTAGAGGTCAAGACTTAGAAGTGGGCATAACGATAGGTGAACTGCCGGATCATAGTTTTAGTTTAGGTACGGGTACCTACAGACGGGCATTTTATAGTAGCCTTTTTACATCTTATGATATAGAGTTGCCTTCAGGGATCCGCATACAACCCGCCACATTGCTCAAAATTGATAAAGCAGTTTTTCAGCTAGACGCAGGAATGATGGCTTATTTTAACACCGAATTTTTCGGAGGTATCAATCTGCGAGGATACAGTGGTCAAAGTTTAGATGCTATAGGATTGATCTTTGGCACAAATATTGGAAGTAAATACAAAATCTCTTATAGTTATGATATAGGGTTATCCTCATTAAATAATTATAACCAAGGAGGACATGAGATCATGCTGAATTATAATCTCCAAAGGCTGATAGGAATCGGCTTGCCACCAAAAATCATATATAATCCTAGAGATCTTTAAAAATAAAAAATAAATATTCAAAAAGTTGAAAGTTTTTTAGTGCCTATAGATAAAATGAGATAGTTCTGTAAAGTCAAAACACTCACAATCTGAAGCCATCCAAATTTTATAATACATTATTTTGTTTTAATTCTATTATGTTAGGTGTCCTATGGTAGGTGAGATACTATAGTTCATTATCTGGAATTATCACATTGGTTATAAATGTAATATGTGTATATTTTATTATATGGCTTTAGGGCAATATTCATTCAATTTCATCGTTATAACGTAGCTAAAGATTTTAAAAATAAAAAATAATTTAAAAAACAGATTTAAAAATACTTGTAGTTTTAAATTTGTCAATTATCTTTACGCTTCGTTATCTAAAATAAAGATAATAATTAAGTTAAATCGCTAATAGAAAATGAAAAGTTTATCAAGATTAAGTGCAATTGTATTTGCTGTATTAATGATTGTTTCATGTGGAAAACAAGAAACAGGTCAACTCACGGGTGTTCAGAACAGACCAACGTGGGCGGGTTTTAATCCTTTCGGTATGGTTTATGTTCCATCAGGGACACTAACCATAGGTCAGAGTGATCAAGATGTGTTTTCTACGTATGCTCAGCGTCAAAAAGCGCTTTCCATATCTGGATTCTTCATGGATGATACTGAGATTACCAATAATGAATACCGACAGTTCGTTTACTGGGTTAGGGACTCTATAGCTCATGAGATCATGGGTGACAAAGTAGAAGACGACTTTGGTAACGAAAGAATCGACTGGGAAGTGGAGTTAGATTATGACGACGAAACCCTAGGAGAAATGTATTACGAAGGTGATATGGCTTTTGAAGGCAAAAAAGAGTTGGACTACGAAAGTCTAAAGTACAAATATCAATGGATAGACTGGCAAAAAGCAGCTCATGATAAGACTGCTACCAGAATGTCTATTATTAATAAAGCAGAAACAACTGTTTTTCCAGATACATTGTGCTGGATCAGAGATTTTGCTTATTCATATAATGAGCCACAGACGAGAAATTATTTTTGGCATCCAGCATTCGATGACTATCCTGTAGTAGGAGTTAACTGGAAGCAAGCAACTGCATTCTGTCACTGGAGAACTAAACTTTGGAATCAGTTCAAAGCAGACGAGCCAAACACTGAAGAGTTCAGATTGCCATCTGAAGCTGAGTGGGAGTACGCTGCTAGAGGTGGTCACGATATATCTCCGTATCCATGGGGAGGTCCATATATCCGTAATGCCAAAGGATGTTTGCTAGCAAACTTCAAGCCAGGTAGAGGTAACTATCCAGAAGATGGTGGTCTTCATACAGTAAAGGCTGATGCTTATTTCGCTAATGATTATGGTTTATTCTGTATGGCGGGTAATGTAGCTGAATGGACTTCATCGGCTTTTCATGAGAATGCTTATGATCATGAGCATGATTTGAATTCTGACTACAGATATGATGCAAAAGATTCTGACCCTGAAGCGTACAAACGTAAAGTAATCAGAGGTGGATCGTGGAAAGACATCTCATACTATTGCCAGACAGGTACTAGAGCATGGGAGTTCCAAGATACTACAAAATCATATATTGGATTCAGATGTGTAATCACATATCTAGGTAGATCTATCAATGATTTTTAGTAGATTATCGATTTTTTTTATTTCACAAGGCTAAAGTAGATTACTTAGATTTACTAAGTAACTATAATTTATATCAATTATTTTTTAACTAACACAAATTTATTAACAATGAGTTTTTTTAAATCACCTACTTTTAAGTACGTAAAAAATTTCTTGATCGGAATTGGAGCGGCAATCGTTATGATTGGTGCACTTGGTAAGATCAACAGTGAACCATGGGGAGGTCCAGCGATTACAGCGGGACTATTAATAGAGGCATTTCTGTTTGCTATGTTGGGTATTTTAGGACCTGAAAAAGATTACTACTGGGAGAAACTTTATCCAGGTTTAGATCAGTATGGTTCAAATATTGCACCTATCACAGCTGGAGGTGTAGTTGCTAAAGAAGCAGCTCGCAATCTTAATGCAGATGTAGTAGAAAAGAATCTAGGCGGAATGCTTACTGAATTACAAGGCATGTCTAAGAGCATGGGTTCACTTAAGGCACTTCAAGAAGTGGATTTTTCACAAACTGGAGAGCAATTAAAAACAATGAATAATTTTTACAGCAGAATGAATGAAGCAATGACTTCATTAAGTGCGAGTGTAGAAGATACTAAGCAGTATCAAGCTCAAATGGCTACACTTAGCAAAAATCTTTCTTCTCTTAATGCAGTTTACGGCAATGTTCTTTCTGCATACTCTGCAAAAGGATAATCAATTTCCTTTTTGTAAAATTATTTCGTAACAAATTAAATATTAAAAAATGTCAATACCTAAGGAACCGCGGCAGTTGATGATCAACGTTATGTACCTCGTACTGACCGCGTTACTAGCACTGAATGTATCGGCTGAAATCTTTAATGCCTTTGAAATGGTAGATAAAGGTTTAGTAAAAGCTAATGATGCGCTAGATGCTGCAAACAAAGACCTTCCTCAAAGTATCAAGGATAGTGCTAAGAAATCGGATCTGATGAAAAAATATGCAGACAGAGTAGATGTAGTAGGTACGATCTCTAAAGAGGGTACTACTTATATCCAATCTATCGCTGATGCTGTAGTAGATGAGGCTGGTAATAAAAACGGTCAAGTAGATGAAGGTGATTACATTATGGCTTTTGGTGTCAAAGAACTAAAAGGCAAGCGTGATTACGATGCAACTACAAGACTTCTTGTAAACGATGGCAAAGGTGAAGAATTGAAAGCTAGAATGCTGGAGATTAAAGGGAAATACCTAGAACTAATCGACGAAGCTGATCAAGCATCATTTGCAACCAAAATTCCTATCGATATCGATGATGTGGCTTGGACAAAGTCACCGAATCCTAAAAAGAACTGGGCAGACTTTACTTTTGGTCACATGCCATTAGGAGCTTGTATGCCTATCTTTTCCAAGTTTGCTAATGATGTTAAAAGCTCAGAAGCAGCTGTACTTAATTACCTGGCAGGTAAAGTAGGTCTTACTGCTGATGTAGTCCTTAACAAATTTAGAGTAGTATCAGCACCTAAGAAATCTTACGTAATCAAAGGTGAGCAATTCGAAACTGATGTATTCCTTTCAGCAGCAGCTGACAAAGCGAGTAACACTGGAATCAGAATAACCGTAAACGGAGCAGCATTGCCACTAGATGGTGAAGGTGCAGCTAGATATGTTGCTAAAGCCAGTGACGTAGGTATCAAAAAGTACGAAGCTGTAGCTAGTATTACTAACCCAGTAACGGGCAAGACTGATTCTTACAGACAGACTTTCGAATACGAAGTAGGTGAGCGATCAGTCACTATTTCAGCTTCTAAAATGAATGTATTTTATATGGGAGTTGATAATCCTGTAGAGGTTTCTGCTGCGGGAGTTGCTTCAGCTCAGATCAAAGTATCTATGACTGGTGGTACAATCAAAAGTACTGGTGGTGGTGCTTACATGGTTAATGTAAATGGCCCACCAGGAGCAGAGTGTAAAATCAACGTATCTGCACCTAACTTAAACGCATCTAAAGAATTTAGAATCAAGAGAATTCCAGATCCAACTCCATCACTCGGACCAAAAGAAAGAGGTGGTAGAATCGGAAACGGTACATTCAAAGGACTCGGTGGTCTAGTGCCTACATTAGAAGGATTTGATTTTGATGCTAGATGTGTGATTGGTTCTTATACTTTAACTCGTGTAGCTAGAAGACAAGATCCAGAAGGTGCTACCAATAGAGGTGGTAGAATCGAAGGTCAAGCAGCTACTTTACAATCTAAAGCAACCCCTGGCGATAGATTTATATTTGAAGACATCAAATGTAAATGTCCAGGAGATCCAGCTGAACGTAATATCGGTCAGCTAGTATTTGATATTCAATAAAAAAATGTTAAAATGAACAAATTCTTTAATTTATTCGGTTTGATACTTTGCAGCTTGTTTACGCAGAGTATAATGGCTCAGCAAAGCGGAGCAGCCGAAGTTATCAAAACTGAATCTTCTCAACCATCTGAAGATATTTTTATCGATGATATAGTACAGAAGCGTATAGTTGTCGAAAATCGTCTCATGGCCCAACAACCTATCAGAGAAGCTGATATCTCTTGGGAAAAGAGGATTCAGAGAGTGATTGACACTAGAGAGAAGTTAAATCTTCCTTTTAGAAGCCAAGAACTAAATCTATTTACGACTTTTAAGGAGATGATCAAAGAAGGTAAGCTTACCGCTTTTAGTGATGATAAATTTTCTCTACCTTTGACTTATGAAGAGGTAGAAGGCAAAATGTCAAAAGTGGATACAATCCTAGATTTTGATTATGAAACTTATGAGGAAAAGATCAAAGTAGTTCGTAATGACATCAACTGGGAGAATATTTATTCTTACAGAGTTAAAGAAGTTTGGTATTTTGACAAGCAGAGATCAAATATAGATGTAAGGATTCTAGGAATAGCGCCTATCTATGCAAGTGCTGATGATATTGCCCTAGGTAAACCACCAGCACCTATTTTCTGGATATACTATCCTGAAGCTAGACAGCCACTTTCTAAGTATAGAGTATATAATGGTGAGAATGATATTGCCCCTATGACTTGGGCAGATCTTTTCGATCAGAGATTATTCACTAGTTATATCTATAAAAGATCAAATGTACTTGATTATAGATTAAAAGACTTTTTTGTACCAGATCCACAAGATACGGATAATAGATCAGGCATTGACTTGCTTCTATATTCTGAAAAGATTAAGAATGAATTGCTTAATTTTGAACACGATCTTTGGGAGTACTAATATAGTTAAGTCCTAATATAAGAGGTGATTTATGCAAATAAGTCACCTCTTGTTTTTTAATTTCATAGCTTATTTCTTATCTTAGTGACATCATTCTTTTAAACCCAAATGATTTTTTAATTTTGTACTCTTGATTTAAACTTAGTTAGACTGTCTTAGTTAGATTAACTTAGTTAGTCAGAGTTGATTTCTAGACAGATACATTTCTAATTAGATTTATTTAAGTTAACTAAGTTTATGTCTTGGTAAGTTTAAAATAGTTTTTACCTTTACTATTCAAATTAATTTCTTATGAATATTTCCATAAAATCAGCGCTCATATCCGTTTATGATAAAACAGGATTAGATTCGATAGTAGAATCATTGCATCAGCTAGGCGTCGTGATTTATAGTACAGGTGGCACGCTAGATTATATAAAAGGGCTAAATATACCTGTAGAGAGTGTAGAGTCTTTGACTTCTTATCCATCTATTTTGGGTGGACGGGTCAAGACACTGCATCCTAAAGTTTTCGGTGGTATTCTAGCAATGCGTAACCAAGATCATCTTGAGCAATTAGCTGCTTATGATATACCAACTATAGATCTGGTTATAGTAGATTTATATCCTTTTGAGGATACTGTTGCTCATTCGTCAGATCATGATGAGATTATAGAAAAGATAGATATTGGTGGTATTTCTCTCATAAGAGCAGCTGCCAAAAACTATAAAGATGTAGTTGTGGTCGCTTCCAAAGCTGAATATAGCACTTTACTAGATTTACTAAAAATAGAGCAAGGGTTTACTACCCTAGCACAAAGAAAAGCCTTTGCTCAGCATAGTTTTAAAGTATCTTCGTCGTATGACAATGCTATTCATAGCTATTTTGATACAGATACAAAGCCCATAGTTGCATCTATCAGCTTAGATAAAAAACAAGTATTGAGATATGGTGAGAATCCTCATCAGTCTGCTACCTATCATTACAATGATGATAATCTGATCTATGAACAGTTAGCTGGTAAGGAGCTGTCTTTTAATAATCTCGTGGATATTCACGCTGCTATATCGCTGATGAAGGAGTTTAGAGATGATAAAGTGACCTTTGCGATACTCAAACATACCAATGCGTGCGGAGTAGCACAACGCCCGACTGTAGTGGAATCATGGCGAGCAGCTCTGTCTTCTGACCCTATATCTGCTTTTGGTGGGATATTGATTTGTAACGATGAGATTGATGAAGAAGTCGCTTTACTAATTAATGAACTGTTTTATGAAGTATTGATAGCACCTTCTTTTTCTGATAAAGCATTCCATATTCTTACGGCAAAGTCAAAGCGTGTTTTATTGAAATTAAATAATTATGATTTGCCTATTACTGAATATAAAAGTTTGCTAAACGGGGTGATTATCCAAGATGCTGACAATTCAAATATTGACAATGAAAACTTTGAAGTCAGAACAGCTTTGTCACCTTCTGAATCTGAAGTCAAGGATTTAAGATTTGCACTCAAGTGCGCAAAACACCTCAAGTCCAACACAATAGTATTGGTGAAGGATGCACACATGGTCAGTATGGGTTGTGGTCAGACGAGTAGGTTGGATGCTTGTAAGCAAGCGATAGAAAAGGCAAAGTCATTTGACCTTTCAATTTTAGGGGCAGTGATGGCATCAGATGCTTTTTTTCCGTTTCCAGATTGTGTAGAGTTGGTATATAATGAAGGGGTACGTGCCGTAGTACAGCCTGGTGGATCTATCAAAGACCAATTGAGCATCGACTATTGTAACGCTCACGGCATGTCGATGGTGTTTACAGGCATCAGACATTTTAAACATTAATTTTTTAGTAAACGATTTTTGTTTGAATTTAGTAATAGACATAGGTAATACCCGAATTAAACTTGCACTTTTCGAAGGGCAGCAAATGACTCGTTTTGAAGTAGTAAGCAAGCGGTCTATAGTAAAGCTGCTCAGTAGAATTGACCGTAAAGATGTGTGCCAAGTTATCATAGCACATAGTGGACGACTAGACGAAAAAGTACTTGATGCTTTGGTGGGTTTAGAAATTTTGATCCTTGACTCCGCTACACCTTTGCCTATCGTTATCGGCATAGATTCACCTACAACAGTAGGTAGAGACAGGCTAGCAGGTAGTATAGGTGCTAGGTTAGTAACGCCTGATGAAGATATTTTGACTATAGATATGGGAACGTGTATCACTATGAATATGATGTCAAAAGACGGTAGATTTCTAGGCGGTACGATTAGTCCTGGATTAAGAATGCGATTAAGGGCGATGAATAAATTTACAGACAAGCTTCCGATGGTAGAACTGGAGGTGCCGACGGAATTGATAGGTAGTGATACCATATCAGCATTACAAAATGGTGGAATTAAGGGAGCGTTTTATGAGATTGAGACGTTTATAGACCTGATGAAGACAAGTTATGATGTGAAAAGTGTTTTTTTGACAGGTGGAGACGCTAGTTATTTTGCGGAATTCACAAAAAAAGCGATCTTTGCGCGCCCTTACCTTGTTTTAGAGGGATTAAACGAAATTTTAAATTATAATGCAAGAAACAAATAGGGTATTAACAGTAATTTTTATGCTATTGTCCATGACCCTACTAGGTCAGATAAATGACAATAGCCCTTATTCGAGGTATGGCATTGGTGATCTTGCCGACAATAATTTTAATCATACTCGACAGATGGCAGGTCTGGGATCTTCATGGATCGATGGCTATCATATCAATATAGTGAATCCAGCATCCTATAGTTTTCTAAATGCAGCGGCTTTTGATATAGGTGTCTTCGCAAAACGCACTTTTCTTGAAGATAAATTTTCACAAAATAAAATCTGGACAGGAAACTTAGAGTATATTTCTCTAGCTTTTCCGCTAAGGAATCCTATAAATGATATCTATGATGGGATCAAAAAGAAGTATAAACTAGGAATGGCGATCACACTCATGCCGCACTCGTATGTCAACTATAACATCGCATCTAACGATACGTTGGCAAATTTTGGTGCGGTCTCTCGAACTTACATTGGTACGGGTGGTACTTACAAGGTGTTATGGGGCAACTCTATTAAATATAAAGACTTTTCAGTAGGTCTAAACATGGGTTATCTTTTTGGAAAAATATCAGGTGAGCGAAATCTGTTTTTTGATGATCTTGCTTTTGCTTATAGTGACCAATTATCTAGTAGTTACAACGTCAAAGGTTTCTTATGGAACGTCGGTGGTATCTATAGCAAAGTATTGAATCAAGATAGAATCAATGCTAATAAACTAACGCCTAGCAAACGAATAGTCATAGGTCTAAATGCAAACTCCGCCACTGGTTTTAGTACCAATGGAACTATAGACGAACAATTGGTTCAATCGTTGTTAGGTGGTGGTGTCAATCGCGATACCATCCAATTCGGTACAACGACAGGCAGAGGGAGATTGCCTGCGGAGTTGGGAGTAGGTTTTACTTACTTCAAAGGTGAAAAAACGGCAATAGGAATCAATCTCTCGAATACTTTCTGGTCATCTTATTTTAATGATGCTAATGATGAACAAGCTGGAATATTTAAAAATAGCATGAAACTCGGCGTAGGAGGTTATATAAGGCCTAACTATAAGTCTTTTGACAATTTTTTTAAACGTGTTTTTTATAGATATGGTGTGTATTACAACACTGATCCACGCGTCATAGATGGAAATCAACTCCAAACTTATGGTGTAACCATGGGATTGGGCATGCCTTTTGTATATCAAAGAAAGATATCTCATGTGAATCTGGGAATCAATATGGGCATGAGAGGTCAGAATACTCCTATTTCAGAAAAATTTGTTAAAATTTCGTTAGGAGTAACTTTTAATGACGACGAATGGTTTTTAAAAAGAAAATATAATTAATTTAACAATAACTAATCAATCACTTAATTATGAGTTTTTTAAGTAAAATATTTGCTTTCACTATCTTGATCGGTGGTAGTATTTCAGCGATTGCTCAATGTGAAACTTGGATTGGGAAGTCTATCCAAACTGATGCAGAAACAGCGCATTCTATCTATCGTCAAGCATTAAAAAGTAATGACTTTCCCGTAGCACTAGAATACTGGAAAATTGCATATAAGCACGCACCCGCGGCCGATGGTAAAAGAGATTACCACTATACAGATGGTGTAGAACTCCATAAATATCTATTCAGTCAGGAGACTGACCCTACTAAAAAAGAAGAGTATGCAGCTACGGTTATCCGCCTATATGATGAGGCGATTTCATGCTATCAAAACAAAGTATTAAGTCCTAAAGCTGATACTGACGAAGCTCGTAATCAAAGAATCGGTTACTTGTATGGTCGCAAAGCCTATGATATGTTTTATACCCTCAATTCTTCGTATGAAGCAAATAAGGAAGCCATGGACAATTGTATAAAGTATGCTGGTGACAATGCTGAGTATATCATCTTTGACCCATACTCTAGAATCATAGTCTGGGAGTTTAAAGAAGGCATCATGGCTAAAGAAAAAGCTGTAAGCCTATACAAAAAACTGACGCAGATTGCTGAGTATAATATTGCTAACAACGAAGCACTAGCAGAAGGGTACGAACAAGCACAAGCATCCATGGATGGCAATATATTGCAGATCGAAAGAGATATATTTGATTGTGAATATTTCAAGGAAAAATATATACCTGAGTATGAAGACAATAGAGATGATCCACAAGTACTAAAGAGAGTATTGGTGACTCTAAAATCACAAGGTTGCTTAGAAACTGACCCGGTTGTAATCAAGCTTAGTGCAGAATGGGCAAAATATGCGGTAGCTGAAAACGAAAGAATCCAAGCCGAATTTGAGGCCAACAATCCAGCAGCTGCTGCAAAAGCTGCTTATGATGAGGGCAATTATAATGAAGCTCTTGCAAAATACAAAGTTGCTATAGATGAAGAAACTGATAACAGTAAGAAAGCAACGCTTCTTTTTGCCGTCGCTTCTATTGAGTTCAGAAAACTAAGCCAATACAACCAAGCTAGATCTACAGCACTCCAAGCTGCAAGGCTGAGGCCTAACTGGGGACGTCCATACATCCTGATAGGCGATATGTATGGCAAAACAGCCAGATCATGTGGTGATAGCTGGAATCAAAGATTAGCTATTTTAGCAGCTATAGACAAATACAGCTATGCCAAATCAATAGATGGCTCAGTCACTGGTGAAGCTAATGATAGACTGAGCAATTACAATGGTTCATTACCTGCAAAAAGTGATGGTTTCATGCGGGGTGTATCCGAAGGGCAGACAGCAAGTGTGGGTTGCTGGATAGGCGAAACAGTTAAGTTGAGATTCCAATAATCTTCATCAGGGTTACAACAATTATATAAAATTATTAAACGATTTGTATCTAATATTGGTCTTAACTCTTATCAGGAGTTAAGACCTTTTTTTGTTTGGGAATCAATAAGTATTTTTAAATATTTGGTGATGAGACATTATTCTCAATTATTATTATTACTTTTGTTAGTCAAAATACTTACTTTTAAATTGTTTTTCTATTCTCAAGCTTTTATTGTCCTTGGATTTTTTAAAAAATATTAATGTTCATTTATCATATATAAATCACTTATGAAATTTATAACAAAACTTATTATAGGTATATTGCCTTCTTTTGCTCTAGCAGCGCTCTTGATGTCTCAAGGATGTACGCCCAAGGTCATAAAAGTGGAAGAGGTAGTAAAAACTCCTGAAGTACCCACCAAGACAGAACCTAAAAGTCCATGTACACAGTTTGATCAATTGGGTGGTGCGGATAGAGGCACAGCAGAGTCCGCCTTTGTATTGTACAAGGATCAGTTAAAAGCAGGCAACGTAGTAGAAGCATTGCCGCATTGGCGTAAAGCCTACAAGCTAGCGCCTGGCTCTAACGGTAGAGTGAAATCACACTTTGATGACGGCGGTACGATATACAAATACCTTTTTGAGAATACAAAAGATGAAACACTAAGAAAAAAATACGTGGACACCATCATGATGGTATATGATAAGCGCAAAGAGTGCTTCGGTGATGAGGCTTACGTTAACGGGATGAAAGCCTTTGATTATTATTACAGTTTTGACAAATACACGACCGAAGAGAATATTTACAATCTTTTTAAATCCAACTTTGATGTGAAAGGCAAAAACGCTGACTATTTTGTGATTAATCCCTTTACAAAAGTCTTGTTTGATAGGGTAGTGGACAAGAAAGTATCCGTAGAGGAAGGCCGAAAGTATGCCAAACTCATCACGAGTGCCATCAATACTGGACTAGCTAGCTGCAAGGGTGCAGGCTGCGAGACGTGGGCTATCATCAATGACTATGCACCGTCGATATTAGAGAGTCTAGAGGGAATAGATGGGTTTTATGATTGTGAATACTATTCTGAAAAGTATTATAAACTCTTCAAACAGTATCCTGACAGTTGCGATATCGTCAACCTTGCTTACAGTCGTATGCTGAGAGGCAAATGTGCTACAAATGATCCGAAACTCGTAGAAATCAAAAAAATAAAAACTACTACTTGCTACGAAGCACCACCTGAAGCGGGATGTGCAGCTAGAGGAAATGAAGACTACGGAGATGGCAAGTACAATAGTGCCGTCGCTGCCTATCTAGAATGCGTAGATGAGGCCAAGGATGCAGTGAGCAAATCCAAATTCTTATTGCTAGTAGCAAAAATTTATTATCGAGATATCAAAAACTATTCCAAAGCACGAAAATATGCATTAGATGCTGCCAAACTTAGACCTAACTGGGGTGAGCCTTACCTGCTCATAGGAAATTTATACGCCTCTAGTGGACCACTGTGCGGTACAGGTCGCGGATGGGAGAGTCAGGTAGTCACCTGGCCTGCGATAGATATGTGGACCAAAGCTCGATCTGTAGATGCGTCTGTAACTAACCAAGCCAATAGTCTCATCAACACTTACCGTCAATATATGCCTAAGAAGGAAGATATCTTCTTTAGAGGAATCAAAAGTGGTGATACTTATCTTGTGCCTTGTTGGATTCAAGAGACTACTGTGGTGAGGACATCGGACTAAGGCGACGAGTTGATTTACAATGAGAATAAATCCAATTGTTTTGATACAGAATTTTGTTTCGTTTGAGGCAATTTGGTTACATGTAAATAGAATAATATTTGCTTTAATTTCTTTTGTACGTTTATTATTCTATTAATTTAGCTTTATGGATGATAAAATTTATTTATTAATTAATTCTTGATATGTTAATATGAGAAAAATATTTTGGCGGTTTGAGATTAAACTAGTATCATTGCAGGGATAATCATGAAGAATCGCCACATTATAACGAATCATACTGCGTGATGCCGAGCCGTACCGCACTACCGACTCATGGGTGATGCGCCTGAGTGCCGACGGCTGTCTGAATGATGCGTGCGACCATATAGAGAAGTACTGGCACTGGCCTGATACCATCAGTACTACCGCCACCACACGACTCACAAAGCTATCCATATATCCTAACCCTGGCACATCGTCGTGTACTATAGATATAGGAGATGAGGTCGTGCTGCCACTGACCTACGAGGTCATCAGCCTAGATGGTCGCAGACACGAGACTGGCATCATACTAGCCGCACAGATCTGCGCATAGCTACAGATGCATTGCCTGCTGGACTATACGTCATACGTATGCGTGATGCGGTGGGTAATGTAGGCGAGGGGCGATGGATGAAGGTGGAGTAGATAGTGTTGGTTTGTCGCATAAGAGACAACAAATGGGTATCTATAGATGGATGTTCTAAGCAGAGTTTGTTCCCTTTTAACAAAACGTAATAATGGCAATGTCTCAAAATCAATTAGTAAAATAGAAAAAAAGACCATTAATTCTGTCCATTAGAAAGAGAAAACTAAAAATTACCATTAATTTTGTCATTACATCTAAAAGCCTAAATTTCTTGATATAAAAATCTTACTCGCTCTAAAGTTTTACCGTTATCGGCGTATATAAGTCGTCAAATTTTTATTTAAATATTTTTCATATTACTTTTTTTCTGTAAATGTAAGTAAGTAGTATTTTGTATGGTTTTATCTGATTTTTATTTATTTTAGTAACTAATTTGTAACTATTTATAAATTTATTAAAAAAAAATTTGAAATTAAAATATATTTAATTACTTTTGGTTTTCGATTTCAACCTATCCTAAATGTGAGAGTGTTTATAGACTTTTTTATTAACACTTTAATTATTTTGTCGTGAGCAAACTTTATTTATTCACTGCTATCATATCGCTATTAGTTGATATGAACGTTTTAGGTCAGAGGATGAGCGTATCAAGTGATCGCCTCATGGAATCTCATGTTGTCAATACATATCTGGACAAATATACGGTCTATGATGTGGGTGTTTCCTCTATGTACGAAGAAATCCTATCAACTAGAAATGAAGTGTTTTCCTTAGATTTTTTGGAAGAGTTAGGTTGGGATTTTAATCTCGAACCGGTGAGTATTATTACTGATGATACCAAAGTATTTGAAGTAGGGGAGCAAGGTAAAAGCTTATATAGACAACCCATTAAAGTAAAAACATATCATGGTACTTTTAGAGATGGTCGATCGGGCAGTCTGAGGTTAACGATCAGTGACAGTTACCTCTATGGCATGGTGATAGATGAAGAGGAAACTTATTACTTTGAGCCGATTAGAAACTACGACGGCACTTCTGTTACTACTAAAATAGTGTTGTATAATGAGCGTGACGTTAGTAAGGCAAATGCGAGCTATACTTGTAATCATGATGATGAGCCATTAAGGACAGATGTAGAGGAAAATATAATAGAAAGTAGATTTAATGGTATCTGCTATAAGGCTAAGATTGCAGTTTTGGCTGATTACGCCATGTATATAGATCCTGCTCACGCGGGAATCGAAGCACTTATCAATCACTTAGTAGGTGTGATCAATAATGTACAATCTAACTATGAGTTTAATGGTAATACGAACTTTAGCAATGGGGTTAATTTTGAATTTAGTGAAATTATAGTTTCTACATGTGCAAATTGTGATTACTTAACAGCTACTACTTCGCCCGCACAATTATTATCAGAGTTCACTGGTTGGATTAATGAGGGGGGATTTAGTGATCCTTTTCATGCAGCTCATTTTTGGACCAATAGAGATTTAGTAGGATTTACGATTGGACTTGCCTATCAGAGTCCTAACCTCTATTGCAATAGTCAGGCGCAGGCGGTGCTAGAAGACTGGACCAATACGGCAGCGCTTCTAAGGGTGATGGTCGGGCATGAGATGGCACATAACTTTAACGGCGTTCATGATGGTTCCTCTAATTTCATGTTATCGCCTACGGTAACTGTTACAAATATATGGTCGCCAGCCTCAAAGTCAACGATTAATGTACAGATATCTAACCAAGGTCCATCATGTATGACGAGTTGCGTGCCGGCGCCGTGCGGTATTGTAGGTAATCTCACACTAGTATCTGTTACTAACGCAGGTATAAGTGTGTCGTGGGATAGCAATTCCAATTCACTTTACACAGTGCGTGTTCGAAACTATGGGGAAGACAATTTCATTCAAGACATTACCACCATCAATAATTCCATAATACTAACTCCACCTGGATATGCCATTTGTAAACGTTATGAAGTATTTATTTATAACAATTGTGGTGCATCAGGCTTGAGCGCATCACAGCGATTAGTTATTACATCACCAACTGCTCAGGGATGTGCTGATTTTGAGGTGCAAAAGAAGCTAAGTTACACAGGTGAAGCGATATCATTTACAGATAAATCTGAAAATGCAACCTCTTGGCTGTGGGATTTTGGAAACGGGCAGACTTCTACACTACAAAATCCAACAATTATATATAACGTTATGGGAGTTTATGATATAAGTTTGACTGTAAACAACGGACATACCATGGTGAGGAATGATTTTATAAAAATTTTACCTGACCTAAATGTGCCTTTTCTAAATAACCAGGGGGGAAACTTTGAGAGCAACCCAAATATTTTTGGATCAGAGTTGATAAGTGGAACTGTAGATCTGTGGGAGAGAGGTACTAGTAACTATGTATTAGTAACTAACGGCAATGCATGGAAAACTAGGTTAAATAGTGACATACCAAGAGTTAACAGTAGGTCGGGACTTTATTCGCCTCGATTTAACCTGACATCCCATGCTAATCATGTTTTGCATTTTGATATTGGTATGGAAACACAGTTTTGCAACGGACCATTCGGGGTGCAAGTCCAATACTCAACCAATAATGGTAGTTCATGGACAAGGTTAGGCAGTTCTTCTAACTATTACAATATAGGCCCTAGTCAGGCATGTTCATTTGCTAGACAAGTTTTTGCAGATAGCACTGGATGGGCATTTAATACTAATTATCTACATAAGGAGATAGATATAAGTTTTCTGAATACCCAACCACAAGTTATATTCCGAATAGTAGCCAGTGTGAGTAGTGTTTTTTCTAACGGATATGCCATCGATGGTGCATTGATTGACAACTTTCAGATTTTTTCTAATAATTCAATGTTAGCAATCGAAAAGAACTCACTTAGGGGTTATATTACTAAGGATGTTTCTAAGCTTGCTTGGACAGTCAATAGCAGTGATGATGTAGCAAAATTTGAGATTTTGAGATCTAGAGATGGATTAGATTTCGTGACGATAGGCATAGTTGACGCTTTGAATGCTATTAATACATCTTCTTATTATTTTACAGACAACATACCTTTGGCTGGATCAAATTTTTATCAGGTCAAAGCCATAAATACAGACCTGAGTGCAGACTTTACTAATGTGGTACGACTCGACTATAGTACTGCATCAAATTACCAGATTTTTCCTAATCCTATTCTAGGAGACGGATTTGTGAATATAGTAAGTAGCAAGAACCAAAATATTAAAGAAATTATGCTCATTGATGCCCTCGGTAAAGTGGTAGCATCTAGCTTAGCAATAGATAAGCATTATACAAGATTGGACGTGTCGCACTTGATGCCAGGCGTATATGTCGCAACGATTACCTCAGAGTTTCTGACCACTGAAAACATAAAAGTGATGGTAGCTTATTGATATTAATAATAAACTTACGTTATTTTTTCTTTCTTCCTTTTTGCCCTCGAGTGATGGGTTTGCCATATTTAGCATGCATCTTTTCTTTGATGTTTACTTTTTTGTTTACAAGAGCATTTTTAGCCTTCTTTTCGTGGTACGCACCACTATCAACGTTTAGTTTAGGGACTTTTCCTAGTACGTTACGCATTTGGATTTTGGGCAATTCATCATCTGTGAGTATGTCAGATATTTCGACTTCTGATGGAGTTTCCATTTTTGGTACTTTGAAATCCATAAATGCTTCTATCTCCAGCATCAAATCAGTTTCTACATCACTAACCAGGGCTATAGATTCACCTTTGCGGTCAGCACGGCCCGTACGACCTATGCGATGGATATAGTTTTGGATTTCTTCTGGTAAATCAAAATTGATAACGTGACTCACATCATCTATATCTAGTCCTCTAGCGATGATGTCCGTAGCTATCAGGTAAGTATAGGTTCCATCTTTGAGGCTATTGACCGCATTAAAACGATAGTTTTGATCTTTATTTGAGTGGATCAGACCGATTTTTTCGTTTTCTTTACCTCCTAGTATTTCAAAAACATTGTCTGCCATAGCCTTAGTACTTACAAAAATCAATACTTTGGTAAAAGTCGTTTCTGTTTGCATCAGATGCTTTATTAGATTGATTTTAGTATTAAAGTTAGGTACTTCGTAGGCGATTTGGTTGATATTGGTCAGCGGCGAACCACTAGGTGCTGCTTCTATTTTTTCAGGCGTATTGAAGTAGTTGGCGATCAGTGCTTCTACATCTTCTGACATCGTAGCAGAGAATAGCAGGTTTTGCCGTTTCTCTGGTAGTAAATCAAATAAATGCTCGAGTTGCGATCTGAATCCGAGCTGCAGCATCTCATCTACCTCATCGATCACGAGCTTTTTTATCATTTTGAGATTGAGTGCACCATGATACCCTAGATCTAATAGCCGCCCTGGAGTGCCTACGAGTATGTCTAGTCCCTGAGCTACTTCAGCAGCTTGCACACGTAGATTAGTACCACCGTATACGCCTACAACCTCAGCATTCATATAGATACACAGTGATTTTGTTTGCTCTACTACTTGAGCTACCAGTTCCCTTGTGGGTACTACGATCAGTATCTGTGGATGGCGATCTTTGCTGTACTTCCACATTCTCAACAAAGGTAAGAGATAGGCAAAAGTCTTGCCTGTACCAGTCTGTGCTATCGCTTGAACATCGCGCCCCGACATCGTCACAGAGAATGTTTTTGCTTGGATGGTAGTGGGAGTGGTCATTTTTAGATCACTTAATGCTGATAGCAATCCTTTAGATAAGTTTAATTCTTCAAATGTCATTCTTAACTACTTTATAATTTATGAGTTGCAAAGATACTATTTTTGTTAAGACTATAAGCGGATTAGATTTTTAGTTAGTTTTATATATGTGTATCACCATTGCGTTTTTAATAGAAATATATAAAGTAAACAGTATTTTGACAGAGGTTTGGTGAAGACACCTAAAAAAGTCCTTTTTTTATTATTAGACCATGTGATCCGCCGCATATAGGATTCAGGATCTACATAAAAAAATTGGAAGGTTAACCAAAAAACACTTCATGAATGCTCTCATCTAGGTTGTTTATTGATTTCTAGATATTTAGTGGATCTTCTCAATGACGTAAATCATCTATAATATCATCTACGTGTTCGAGCCCTACCGACAATCTAATCAACCCATCAGATATCCCTGCCAATGATCGTTCTTCTGGACTTAATTTTGAGTGAGTAGAAGATGCTGGATGAGTGATGATAGTTCGTGTATCGCCCAAATTAGCCGATAATGACATCATTTTGCGTTCGTCTATTAGTTTCTTCCCTGCTTTTATGCCACCTGATAGCTCAAAAGCGATCATTCCGCCACCTGCGCGCATTTGGTTTTTAGCTATAGCATATCCCGAATTTGAAGGAAGAAAAGGATATTTTACAGACAATACATTTGGGTTCTGTTCTAACCATTGGGCTATTTGGAAGGCATTGTCGCAATGTCTGTCCATACGCAAAGCCAGTGTTTCTAGACTTTTAGATAGAACCCAAGCATTAAATGGTGACATTGAAGGGCCAGCATTTTTCATAAACGGATATATCTGCTCAATTATTTTTTTGGATGATATGATGGCACCGCCCATAACTCGTCCTTGCCCATCAATATATTTGGTAGCGGAATGAATGGAAATATCTGCTCCAAAATAAAGCGGCTGCTGCAAATAAGGTGTTGCAAAACAATTATCTACCACCAACAGAATATTCTGTTCCTTACAAAAAATGGAGGCTGCGGTAAGATCTATCACATCTAATCCAGGATTGGAAGGAGTTTCTAAGTACAAGAGTTTTGTCTGTTTGGTGACTAATTTTCCCCATGTATTTATGTCCAATGGATCGATATAATCGTAGCTAATACCCCATTTAGCAAGGTAATCACTATTGATTTTGAAAGTAGAGCCAAAAACAGCTCTTGACATTAAAATGTGGTCTCCTGATGAGAGTAACGAGGCAAAAGTAGCAAAAATTGCTGCCATTCCTGTTGCCGTTGCGATACAATCTTCACCACCTTCTAGGGCTGCCATCTTACACTCAAATTCGCGTACTGAAGGATTGGTAAATCTTGAATAAATATTACCTTCCATTTCATTTGCAAAAAGTGCACGCATGTGTTCAGCATCATCAAATACAAAACTTGATGTTACAAAAATTGGCGTGCTGTGCTCTTGGTGTTGAGTACGTTCTGTTTGTGTTCTGATGGCGATGGTTTCAAACTTCATTACTAGTGTTTTTAAGGTTAAAATGATTATATTTTGTCAATTCAATCTAAGATGTGGACTTCAAAAGAGTGGGTTATTATGACAGAATTGGATAACATTTTCGAAACGGAACAATATTCGTTCATTGACATTTCGACTGCTTTTTGGGCTTTCTCTTTTTTTACGTCTCCTGTTATGATATAATGCAAGTGAATCTCTGTAAATACAGAAGGTGTGGCGTTAGCTCTTTGTCCTTCTACTTTTACTTCTATCTTATGGATTTTTTGATGCATTTTTTTTAGAATTACTTCTACATCTATTGCGCTGCAACCTGCCACAGACATCAAGACCGCTTCCATAGGTGAAACCGATTCTTTGTTTCCAGAGAGTTGGAGTGATTGGTTGCGTTCATTGGTACCTTTAAAACTAAGCTCACCAAAAGTGGATTCTAATGTTATTTTCATTTTTTTTAAATACTTTTATTTACTGTTGTCCGATAAAAAAATATAAAAGGGGTGCTCGAAAGCCCCCCAAATGAGTACCATTGTTTTTCAGAAACGTAAAATACTCATGGGCAAAGATAATATGTTTATAGGACAACATATATTTTCACAACTACTAAATATGATTCCATTTGATAAAGTGGAAAAACAAGCTATAATCCATAAATCAGATAGGTATGTTAAGCGATTTACGACTAGCCAGCATTTGATTACTATGCTTTATGGTGTCATGTCTGGGTGCAATTCATTACGTGAAGTCTGTAGCGGTATAGTTAGTTTTGGTCAAAAGATTAGTCATTGTAAGTTGGATTACACAATTCCTCGTAGTGCACTTAGCGATGCTAACAAAAAAAAGTACACCTGATGTATTTGAGTCGATATATGATGATTTAATTAAGGACCTCTATCCTAATTTATCGGACAGCGGAAAAGAACGGGACAATTTTCGATTATTTGCCATAGACAGCACTACTAACGGGTTATTCTGATCAATATTCGAATGCGTAGATAGAAAATCACACGATGGCAAGAGAAAAGGTGGTATAAAGAGCCATCAGAAGCTCGACATAGAAACAGGTGTGCTAGTCAAAATATGGCACTCTGATGCCGCCAGACATGATTCTGTGTTTATAGATATGGAAGGTGTAATGAATCCTAATGAAATCGCTGTTATGGACAAGGCATACGAAAACTACGCTCCCTTCGGCGCATGGTGTGAAAAGGACGTGTATTTTGTGACACGATTAAAAGATAATGCAAAGGAAGAGCTTAAAACCCAACTAGATTTATCGGACAGCGACTCAGACTCAGTTTTAAGGGATGCACTAGTAACTTTAAATTATACGGAAGCAAATCAACCTAAATCCGTAGAACTTAGGCTTGTAAGCTAACTTTCCCTAAATATATCCATCAAGATCAGTTTGAATCTTTTGATTTACCTCTTGCAATAAATACCAGCAATTATGATATGCGGTTAAACTGTAGAATCGATGAGTAGCAATCAAATCCATTAAAAAACATTTTAATCATAGATGACCAGATAGACATAATTGATTATTTGTCTAGTGTTTTTGATCCATTAAAATATACAGTTATCAAGGCTCTTAACGGAAAGGCAGGATATGAAATGGTCGTGAATACTATGCCAGATTTCGTTATCACAGATATAATGATGCCAGAGATGGATGGATATGAATTGCTAAAAGTATTACGAAACAATCAAGTCATTTCACACATTCCTGTCATCATACTTACCGGAATGACAGAGGAAAGGCAGAAAATTAAGGCTTTTCACTTGGTGCTGATTACATCTTAAACAAGCCATTTAATACACAGGTGCTTATCGCAAAAGTAGAACAGTTGTTTGGTTATATGCAGTCATTTCAACATCGAATCAATACCTATTAACCACATAAGATAAATATTTCATCTACTTTTTCACTAAACGAAACACCAGATAACCCTACATTGGTGTTTCAGAATGACTTTGAAGCAAAGGATTATGAATGGATCGAAAACTTCAGAAAATTAGTTCATGACAAAATCATCTCAGGCGAATTAAAAACAGACGAGATTCAAAAGCTTTTGTTTATGAATCGTACTCAATACTATGCTAAGGTAAAGGCTTTGACAGGTGAAACTCCTGCAGCGCTCATCAAGGAGATAAGATTAGAAATAGCTTATGAGCTCATCAGCCAACCTAACGATTTGAGGATCTCTGATGTAGTACAGCAATTAGGCCTTTCGGATACCAAAAATTTTAGCAAAATCTTTAAGGATAAGTACGGCGTTACACCACGTGAGGTTAAACCTAAAGGAAAATATTGAGACCATCAATTAAATGTCTGGCTTGAATGATTAATATGTTGAGTTGCTATTTTTTATCTTTATTACTCATATTATCTGTGTAAAAGCCATGAATCCCTAGTTTTGATGGTAGTTAATCGTAATTACTAAGCATAAATTACATTTATCTACCTATTTTATTATTCTTATCCCTACCATAAATGGTTATTATTTTAATCTTTACAGCATATTATTAAGTTAATATTTGTAATTTATGGACAATATTTTGAAAAGGCAAATCAATCTTATACGTCAAGCAATGAATAACGAAGTGAGAATCATTCTACTTCAGCGACATAATAATGGAGATAGTATAACGCTAAACGAGATCGTCGATAACATAAATATATCACGTGAGGAAGCTAACTATCATGTAACGATACTCGATAGATCAGGATATGTCCAATTATAATTAGATCAGAATTGTACTTAAATTGGACATTAATAAGAAGAATAATAAGCCTCATCTAAAAGCAACCGCTAGTATCACATTGATGATTTTGCTGGTATGGTTATGTTAATATTTACTTTTAATAAATTTCGGAAACAAAATATATATATAGTGATTACACACAATACAGAAACTAGCAAAACTACTAACCAGCTTTATACTTTGGATTTTACACCTTTGTGCGATATCCAACTCGATGAAGAAAGTCTGATTTCTTATCGGTGTACTTACTTCGGTGTACCTATGGGTGATATTCTATTTCCATTTTTGATCAGGATGTATAAAGTTTGGACATCGCACCCCAATAGAACTTACGAGCCAGCTTTTTTGTCAGAGATAGATTATCTCAATAAAAACAGAGCGACTCTGAGCCCATGATTTTAATTATGGACTAGAGGTATAACAGCTACATCTTTACGAATGTAGCAAATTTCCGACTCCCAGAGCCATCGTTCATTTGTAGGATATAAGTACCCGAGATTAAGCTACCCACATCTATACAGTTCTCTAGATAGTTGCCTTTGAGTACGGATTGTCCCTGTATAGAATATATATAGTATTTTGTATAAGTGTTTTCACTCTCAGGTCGATGTATATATAAGTGTGTGGACGTAGGGTTAGGATAGATCACCAGTTGAGTTAACAGGCTATTTTCCTCAAATTTTCTATCTATACTTTTGTCCGGCGAATAGATATACGCCATTTTTACATTGTAATTGGCTGAATTCCTTCTGGGACTAAAGGCAGCAAACACTCTCCCATCTGCACCAACAGTAATGCGCTCGCATGATACTTCTTCGGTGCTGAGATCCTCCATTACCAACCATTTTACTTCCCCATCTGGTGTTACCTCCATCAAAAATGGAACATAATTTTTGATGCTATCTAGCCAGATTACTCCAGCAGTGATGTAATTATTATTCTTTTTAGAGACTTTTTGCAGAATGTAGGAATTCGGATTAGGTAAAATCTGAATCTCATTTATTATCTTTTGCTTATAGTCGGTTTCGATTATATTTTTTGATTTTTCATATTTGTTGTTTACCAATTTGTGATGGTCGCCGATCACTGCTAGCTTACCAGCACGCGTAGCATATATATCATTCATCCTATAAAAGTCTCTGTTGCTTGTGATAAAACCGAATTTTTCTGACTTGAATTCCGTACCATCTTTTCTAAAAAGAATGTAGTAATATGCATTTACCCTTTTTGTACCTATAGACTCACCCATCAACGTGATACCATCATTATTTTTAGTGATTCTATCAAACTTTGCTTTTTTCCCATCTATTTGGTAATCGATTTCAGTGATACTTATGACTTTCATCTCATTAGTGAACATTATTTTGAAGTGTTTTGATGCGTAACCATAATAGTTCCTAGCTATTATGATCCTTCTATTACCATCTTGTATGGCTATGGACAATAAATTATAGTTTTGGAGGTCTGCATTCAGTTTATCATTTTTGGATAGATCTACTTTATTGCCATCCGTGTCTATCGTTAGTATACCATTACTAGTCAGTATGATTATATTGCAATTGGGCATCATCATCACATCATTGATAGGATTAAATGTGAATTGGTTTTCATTCAAGCTGTACTCTTTGGTCCATATCCATTTTTCATTTTCGTCTATTTTATAAGCTATCAATCTGTTTTCACCCGGATTTATTCTAGTTATTCCTATTACTATTTTTGTACCATTGTTTAGAGGTACGACACTATGTATTAAATTTATTGCATAGTTTCGACCTAGCATGTTTCCACTTTTTAGAGTCGTTTTCGGTTCGATGTTATCAGTAGAAAAACAATTTTTGATATTTATTAAGCCTTGATGGTATTGGCTTATAATTTCGTTTTTTTCTAAAATTTTAATACTTACACTTCTATAAATATAATCTAGGTTCTTCGCCAAGTTGACTTGGATTTTGAATTGAAACTGTTGGTTGGGTGCAATCTTTTCTTTGAGTTTGATCAGAATCATTCCATCTGTGTAGGCTACATTATAGTCATGAGACGCAGCGATCACATACACAGAATCTTGTAAAATATAAGCGCTAAGGTTGATATACATGACTAAATCCCCGAGTGTGTCTTTGGAATCATTAAGATAGTTAATATTAAGGTATCCTAGTCCGTCACTTACTGGTGTCGAGTTGCCGAAATTTAGTGAGCTACCGAATGCTGAAAATTGGATCGCCGTACTAGTATACCTAAAATCTCTCACCTCCATATAAATCTGGTCAGTATATGGATGCTTACTTTTAGTATTAAATACAGATGCTACACCTACACTTTGATAGCCATTCTGTGTTTTTCCACAGCCTTCATAAGATTGATTTTGTAAGATGGACTCTTCATGATAGAGTAGGAGCGTAGCGACTTTGCCATAGGTGGTCAGTGAGATGTTTTTAACTGCTTCAGTAGCTAGGCTGTAGTCTCCAGATTCTACCTCATATCCGTCGCGCAAAAGCTTGTATTTTTGACTTTTTGGCATAGCATTCCCCTTGTTTTTGACTGAGAATACCACTTGCTCACCATTGCAATCCGTATCTATCTCAAAATAGTCTTCATATCTAGCTTCTTCCTCACAATTAGCATGTGGAAAAATCTCAACATACACTCCCAAGTTAGTTTAAAGACTTACTGAGACATCACTGCCAAAGCTCAGTTTTATTCGCCCCTCAGTTTTGGGCAATAATCTCGGCAGATCGAACCTTATCTTCCCCTCCATAGTACGGTAGTATGCTCTATCAGAATCGACTAATATAATCCTAGGGTCTAGATTTAAGGTTATGTAAGCATTTTCTACGGATTCATTTCCTCTGTTTTGATAGCTTATATACAGGTCGTTGGACTGATTTCTGATTAGTTCTGTATTGGTTAATGCTACATGCAGATCTGCGCAACGTACCTCGTTTAGCATCAAATTGAGATTTTGATTTTTTTTATCATCTGTTATTATTACCTTGCTAGGCCAATCACAGGTATGATAGTAAGGTGGTACTTTGTATGTGATATCATATTCGCCTACAGGCAAATCCATATAGAAATCGCTTTTACTCACTTTATTGATAGCTACATTATCTATATACACCTCTACCTGATCTGCCAAGGGTTCTGTATCCAATGGATTACAATCGTTTGCTCGTGCCTTATTTATAGTTAGGTTGATTCCGCTTAGATAGGCCCTACCGTCTGTAGAGAGATTGGCATATATCGGTGTTTTGATGTTGTCAATATCATAGTAGGAGTCCTCGGAGCCTATGATGATGATTTGATCATTTTTGACAAGCGTCTTCAAGATAGTCCCATTTCCATATTTCTTTTCCCATATCATTTCACCTAGATTAGTGGTTCGTTGTACATACTTTTGGGTTTTATCCAACCCTACGTATGTTCCACAAATGACCATATCACCATTTGCTTCCACCTGTATGTCATGAGGTACGATATTTTGTAGATTATATTTGCGACTGTTTTCTAGGAGATTTCCTTGTAGGTCGTACCTCACAGATGCACCTATGTCTATAAAGTTGTAGCCTGGATAAGCGATGAAGATCTGATCGTTATTAATGGCTGCACCTATAGGTAGTGGTCTATCTGTATAGTATTCGGTTTGATAAGAGTATGTGGTGTGATTGGTCCATAAATATTCGCCATTTTGTGGATCTAGTTCAGCTACGTATAGTTTGGTGACAGCATTTCTATGCTCTAAGCTTCTGTAGATGACAAATACTTGATCATTACTTATAAGTATTTTGCCTGATTGACGGTCAGAGTTTATCGGATGATTTTTCCGCCATAGTACATCGCCATTTTTTGATATACGCATCACTAAATGTGGATTGTCGCTGCCTAGATTGCTATTGCCTATCATCAGATAGTCACCTTTATATTTTACAATCGTTGAGATTAAGCCAGATTCCATTCTTTTGGCCCAAACAACCAATCCATTTTTATCGATTTTGACGATACTTATCACCAGCAGAGAACCTCCCACTATGATGACTTCTTCGTCATCTATGACCATGTCATAAACAAAACTGATATAATCAGATATATTAATAGACCTGATCACGTTGCCATTGGCGTGGATATACACTAAGCTTGAATTATTGCCTTGGATCAGGATGACAGAGGTTGTGTCGTTTATAGGCTCAATGTCTAGTGCTACGCTATTTTCATATTGCGTGAGCTTATTGCTGAAGGTTTGTGCTTCTAAATGACAGTAGCTTATGAAAAGCGCAATGCTCAGAAGCGATATTTTTAATTTGACTACATTCATATTAATGTATTTTATAATTATTATCAAAGTTAACACAAAATGGATTAGCGCGTTATGTTATAGGTCTAGATTTTTCCACATTTTGTCGTCTGTATGACTAAACTAGATTTTATTTTTAAAAAATCAATTACGAGAATTTTTCATAGCTACTAAAAACATTTGATGGGTAGTGACGATATGAATTATTTTACATTCAGTTAAATTTTGATTCACATAGGTAAACGATCTTTGTGCTTATTGTAACGATATTATAAAAATCATTTATATGTTGATACAGAGTAGTCAATTTTTTAAATTTATCCCCTATAGTTGGGTGAGATTAAATCTTTCGTATGCAAAGACGCAAAGTAGAAATAGTCATCATCAGTGATCTTCATTTAGGCACTTACGGATGCCAGGCTAATCAAATATTAGAGTATCTCAGATCTATAGATCCCGAAGTCCTGATACTAAACGGCGACATAATAGATATGTGGAATTTTAGCAAGAGTTACTTCCCTAAATCTCATATTCAAGTAATGAGGCAAATTCTCAAGATTACTCAGAGTGGAACCAAAACATACTACTTAACAGGAAATCACGATGAAGCGTTGAGAAAATACTCTGGTACCACCTTAGGCAATTTAGTGATTGATGATAAATTGGTATTGGATATTGATGGGCAGAAAGTATGGATTTTTCATGGAGATATATTCGACGCAACCACTAAAGGCAGTGCTAAAATAATAGCTAAACTAGGTGGAAAAGGGTATGATATCTTGATATGGATCAATAAACTGATTAATGATTTATTACACTTTTTTGGAAAAGAAAAAGTTAGCATCTCAAAACGTATAAAATCTAGTATTAAATCGGCAGTCAAGTGGGTTGGAAACTTTGAAACTACAGCCGCAGAACTAGCCATCGAACAAGGCTATCAAGTCGTGATCTGTGGCCATATACACCAGCCACAACTTAGACATATAAGCGTCGGTGAGGCCAAGGTTATGTACCTTAATAGTGGAGATTGGGTAGAACACTGCACGGCACTTGAGTACAATCATAAGGAGTGGAAAATCTATACCCACGACCCTAAACTTATGACAGTCCCTATTGATATAGAAGAAATCATCGATCTGACACCTTCAATGGCTGCAAATATTCTAGACAGCATCGATCTTAGAAAATTAGGAATTTTATAAAATAATGCATTTTATACATTAAAATTAATACTTATATGAAAATTCTTTATGCAGTACAAGCCACTGGAAATGGTCATATCAGCAGAGCGCACCAATTATTTCCCTACTTAAATGAATTAGGTGAAGTGGACATCATGTTGAGTGGATCTAATGCCACGCTAGCGATTGACTTGCCTATCAAATACAGAAGTAAAGGATTGAGTCTTTTTTATTCGCAGTGTGGAGGATTGGACTATTTACGTACTTGGCGAGAAGTAAATATTGGCAAAGTACTAAAAGATGCCAAAGAATTGCCTGTAGATAAATATGACTTAATTATCAATGATTTTGACTTCGTAACTGCTAGAGCATGTAAATTAAAAAATAAAAATTCTATTCAGTTTGGCCATCAGGCAAGTTTTATGTCTCAAAAAACACCTCGGCCCACCAAAAGAAATATTTTCGGCGAATTTATCTTAAGTCATTATGCAAGAGCTACAGACTATGTGGGACTGCACTTTGACAGATATGATGAGTTTATATTCCCTCCGATTGTGAAAAAAGAAATTATCGATGCCCAACCCAAAAACCATGGTCATATCACTGTTTATCTACCTGCTTATCAACAAGATTGTATCTCAAAAATCTTAAAAAGTATAGCTCCTATCGAGGTGCATTGGTTTTTGCCCGAGGTAGTTGTTCCTTATAAAACAGACAATATTCATTACTTTCCTGTTAACCAAAAGTACTTTAATGAGTCATTGATTTATTGTTTAGGACTACTCACAGGCGGAGGTTTTGAAACTCCCGCAGAGGCGCTATATCTGAATAAAAAACTTATGACCATTCCGATAGAAGGACAATACGAACAGCAATGTAATGCTGAGGCACTAGCTCGTTACGGTGTATCTAAAATAGCTGAACTAAACGATAAAACGAAAAATATATTTCTCAATTGGATTTATGAAAATAAACCACTCAAGGCCATAGAGGCCAATGACATCCCGTCAACTATTCAGTATCTCTTGTCTAGATCAAATTAAAAATTTATAAATTCATTAATATCAGATATACAATAAGTTAACATATATAATAGAATTTTGCGGTATCAAAATTCTTAAATATGCTTTCACTATTACTATCTTTTTTGTTTGTTTTTAATGCTGATTATACGTCTGATTCTAGTACTTTTGACAGTATTCAGCCACATCTTTCGCAAAAGTCAACTAAAGTAATCCAATCAATAAAAATTGCTGATCGAGAAGGTTCAAAATATGATCTAAATCTTTTGAGTCAAAATACCTGGGGATTGCCTGTTTCACTCAAAGGTCATGATCAAGCACTAAGATTTTCTAAAATCAGTAACGCACTATTAAAAGAAAATTTTGATGTTATTTCACTTCAGGAAGTTTTCAGTCCTAGCTTGAGAACAAGCTTAATCGATGGCTTAAGTAAAACCTATTACTTATATAGTGACTATTCTTGCAATCAAATGATTATTCCATTTTTTTATAGAGACTGTTATGGCGGTTTGATGACGGTGTCTCGCCATCCAATTTTAGAGGAAAAATTCTTCCGATTTCCAAAATACACTGGAATCTCACTAATAGAGAAAATCGGAAGCAAAGGGGTATTAATTACTATCATTAATAAAAACGGTCAAGAATTGATGATCATTAATACCCATCTATATGCGGGAAATGGAATAAAAGCAGAGAAATATAGACTTTTACAAATCCAATTTATTCACGAAATTCTAAAGAATTCATATACAAATTATCCTCATCCTGTTTTTTTAGTCGGGGATATCAATGTTCCTCATCCTGACAACGGTTATTCTATAGTTTACGAATACATTACTACCAAAATGGAATTTGCTGACTCCAAAAAGCACATTACGGATGAGGACTACACCATAGATCACAGCAAAAATACTTATGTGAGAGAATCGGAACCTCAAGCTAAGCTTGACTATGTTTTTATTCGATCGCATTATTCAGACGCTATCAGTATTACAAATCAAGGAAGGTTCAAGTCCGATAATCTTCTGATTTCAGATCACTTTGGTTGGAAAATAAGCTGTAAATTTTTGGGAATAAAAAATACTGAGATTGCACAGACCATCAAATAGTATTAATTTATTTTTAAGGCATAATAACGGGTCGTTGGAAATGATATTGATAATATTTTAGCTGTATTTCTTCACTGGATTGATTTGTTGACAAGCTAAATTTTAGTTGAATAGTCTCTTTTTTTAGTGGGAAGTAATAATATATAAAATACAGATGAACTATCCCGAATAACTACTTCTTATTGATTCATATCTATAAAAGTGATTTATATTCTATCTTTTTCAAATTATGATATTTTATTTCTGCTAGATTTTTTCATTTTTTGTATTTAATATGTGTTATTTAACTAATATTATATTCAATGAGTTGCCACCTTATGATTATTTCAGAAACTACAATGAAAGTAACAATCCTTATATAAATTATATAAATGAAAAAGACCTAACCCAAAATAAGTTGGATTAGGTCCATATCATTAAAACACATTATTTATTTTCCGAAAAAGTCAAATTTGATACCGACATTGATTCTGGCATTATAATACTCTTCTTGGTAGGTACGCTCAGATATTCCTTGATAATATCTAAGAGGTTGATTGGTTAAGTTATTGCCTTCTACATAAAATCTCCATTGAGGCGTAAAGGCATAAGAAGCATTGACATCCACGAATGTCTGCTTGTCATAATATATATCATTAAACGCACTGCCTCCTAATTCATCTATATAATCACTAGCAAAATTAAGTGATGTTCTGACTACTAATTTTTTATTTTCATAAGATAAAGACGCATTCAGCATGTTTTTTGCAGTACCCGCAAGTCCTAGGTTCTCATTTTCTCTACCCTGTATTCCCGTTGTTGCTGATTCTGTAAAAGTATAATTAAAGTATACTCCAAATCCTTTCCAAAATCCTGGAAGAAAATCTAATTGTCTCTGAACAGCGGCTTCAAAGCCAAAAACATCTGCCGTTCCTCCATTTAAAGGTTGAGACAATGCTATCAGTTGACCATATCTCGGATCTGTAACATCCAGATCAGTCCGGTTGTAAATAAAATTACTAATATCTTTATAAAATCCTCCCAAGGACAAGACACCGATAGATTTGAAATAGTTCTCATACATTACATCAAAATTCATAGCAGTAGTCGCTTTCAAATCAGGATTTCCTCGAGCCAAAGTCATATTATCTGGACTAAAAGCAGCGTATGGTACAAGGTCAAAATAATTTGGTCTCGCTAATGTATTAGTCCATGCAAATCGCAAAATGGAATTATCAGTAAAATTATATTTTAAATGAATACCAGGCAATAAATTAGTGTAAGATTTAGAAACTTCTGCGGTTGGCTGCGCGGTCTCATTATCCTCATCAAACTCAAAACCACTATAATTTATAGAAGTATTTTCGACTCTTACACCAACTATAGCCATAAATTTATCTGTCAATTTATAATCCCCCATGACATATCCACCTGTTATATTTTCAGTAGCTGTGTAATTATTTGTGATATATTCACCGATAACATCTTCTTTTTCGAATTTTAAAGCGTCACTCAAATTAATACCACCAAGAAATTCTTTGGTTACAAATCTTCCTGGAACATATTTATCCCCATTTAAAAATATTCTTTCATTCTGTTTTAAGAATGACAAATTGCCCAGAGAATTGCCATCTGTGCCTAAATTCTCAATGGGATCATACTTATCGTAAGAATCTACTCTTTCTTTATTTTTACCTCTGAATCTTCCTCCAAACTTAAACGTACCTTTTTTGCTCGCAAATGGAAGTTCAAAATCCAATCTTCCGTTAAGGTCTTGCTCATCAGTCCTGTTATTAGATTCGTAAAGTTGATTTAATGATAGTGTCAGCTCATCTTCTGAGTTTTTAAGATTTACTACATATTTAGAAGGATCATTAAAATCCACAATTACTGTTTTATTGCTTCTATGCGTTATGTATCTTTCGTTAGGTCTAGATTCTTGGGCAGTGGCGTAAGTACCTGACCATGTCATTTTTATATTACCAATGATATGGTCACCAGAAAGATTGTAATTAGAAACTCTTTGATCTTCTAACCTTGTACCCTTATTTCTATCATTATCTATGCCTCCTTTAGTCTGAATAGCTACTCTTCCTTGCATCTCTAAAGTACCGTCAGCCAATTCTGAAAATCTACCTGTGGTAATCGGGGTATTTAATCTATCAATTCTAAGCCTATATCTATTTTCCCAATCATCTCTCCAGTTATACATTGAGTTAAAATAAATATTATGTCCTTTAGCTATTTCATAATCCATTGACAGTGAGGCACTTCTTCTTACACGCTGAACGTCATACTTTCTTAGGTCAAATCGAGATAACACTGCTGGATATTTTGGGTTATCTGTTTGCACCCAAACGCCTTCAAAATTATCAGAACCAAAATTATGATTGTTATATGAAGCTGAGAGTATTATTCCTAGTTTATTCTTTAAAATCCTGTTTCCTAGAATCAGTGAGCCATTCCAAATTGGCTTTTCGGAGAGGAGATTAACACCAGATCCTAATGTACCCGAAAGTCTAAGTCCGTTGGGTGCTTTACGTGTCACTAGATTGACCGATCCACCAATGGCGTCTGCATCCATATTTGGCAAAACTGCTTTATTTACCTCTATGGCTTGCACCATGTCTGCGGGTATCAAGTCCATTTGTACATTTCTATTGTCGCCCTCAGCAGATGGAATTCTTTCTCCATTGATCATCACAGAATTAAGCTGAGGCGCCATGCCTCTGATGATAATATTGCGTGCTTCACCTTGATCATTTTGCATAGTGATACCAGGAATTCGCTTTACAGCATCGCCGATATTTGAATCTGGAAATTTGCCAATCTGATCAGCAGCAACTACATTGGTGATATTTGCATTGTTTCTCTGTTGGTTGAGTGCTTTGGCTTGACCTCGCAATCTATCACCCAAAATGAGTACCTCGTCACCTATAACTGATGTTTCGTTAAGGCTGATATTTTGACTAGTAGTCTGTCCACTGACTACTCTGATAGGATATTCTAATGTTTTATACCCAATATAGAATACACTTAAGGTATAATTACCTTCATTTATATCAGTAAATGCAAATTTACCATTATTGTCAGAAATCGTTCCTGATGCCGGGTTGGTATTAAGTAAGATAGTAGCTCCAGGCATAGATAATCCTAAGTCATCAGTTACCCTACCTTGTAAGTATCCTGACTGTGCTTGGCTTGACGCAAAAAATGCTATGATTAGCAAAAAAGTGTGTAAAAGTTTAAACATATTATTTTATTTTTAAATTAAGGTGCAATGTTACGACAGTCAAGTTAACTCAATGCTTCATAATTGTTAACTAAAAGCTATCAATTAACGCACTGATTTAATATTAAAATAACACTTAAATTAACTTAGTATTTATGGCATAAGCTCACCTTTGCGAATTGTTTTATAACTTATATAAATAGTCTATATGTTACGTTCGATAATTATGTTAGTGTTTGTAATCGTATCGTTGTTTGGATGCAAGGATCAAAAAGAAGAATCAAAAAGTATCAAGCCGTTCATCACTACAGATAAAGTGGGTTTTGACAGCGATGATCCAGCGATATGGATAAATTACCAAAACCCAAGTTTAAGTCTAGTCATCGGTACAGACAAAGGGGGAGAGAGTGGTGAGGGTGGCTTATATGTTTTTGATCTCGATGGAAAAATAGATACTTCAAAAACTGTGCGTCTTCAACGTCCAAACAACGTAGATGTAGCTTACGGTCTAAAAATGGCAGATCGTATGACAGATATTGCAGTCTGTACTGAACGAAATACCAACAAAATTAGAGTTTTCTCACTGCCCGACATGTTAGCCATCGATGGTGGTGGAATAGAAGTTTTTGTTGACGATACACTTAGGTCACCTATGGGAATAGCCTTATTTACTGACCTCAAAACAAATAATATTTATGCAATGGTTGGGCGTAAAACTGGTCCAAAAACTGGTTACATTTATCAGTATTTGTTATCCACCGACAATAGTAATACGGTGAAAGGGCAGTTGGTCAGAAAATTCGGAAACTTCAGTGGCCTTAAAGAAGTCGAAGCTATTGTAGTAGATAATGAACTTGGATATCTATATTGTTCTGATGAAGGTGTAGGCGTAAGGAAGTATTATGCTCATCCTGATAGTAACAATATAGAATTGGCTTTATTTGCTACAAACGACGTTTCAGAGGATCATGAGGGTTTGTCAATATATAAAGCAAATGACGGCACAGGTTATATAATCTTGTCTGATCAACAGTCTGATCAATTTTTAATTTATCCTAGGGAAGGTAGCAAAGAAAACAAACATCAACACCAGTTAATCAAAACCATAAAAACAAACACAGACGAAAGCGATGGTAGCGACGTCACCAATATCCCATTAAATGATGCTTTCAGAAACGGCCTTTTCGTAGCCATGAGCACAGATGGTACTTTCCAATATTATAGATGGGAAGATCTAGCCGATAAAGACTTATTTTTGGCGCCAGCTGGTATTAAAATGAAATAGTAAAATTAAGGTATCGACTATTTATACTATTTCATTTTATCTACATCATATTTAAAGTTGCGGTGCTTAAAGATTTACTTTTTTTTGAGCGTTAATATCTCTACTTAATGCTTTCATTATGCTAAATTATTACAAGCTATTCTCATTGAATGTATTTTTGTAGTTGATAACCATTTGCTTCCAGCTGTAATTACTTTTTGTAAAAGATATTATTTGCTCAGCATCACATGCTGTTTGGTTCTCTAATACTGTAATAGCATTTTTCCAGATATTGGCGTCTTCAGATTTTAAAAGTAATCCATTTTTACCATTAACTATAGCGTCTTGCAATCCTTCTAAGTCTGCAGCCAAAACTCTAGCACCCAATATCGCAGCTTCCAATGCAACCAAACCAAAGCCTTCCATATCGCCTTTTACACGTATGTTAGGTATAATTACCGCATGTGAGTTTTTTATTAAATAGTTTTTCAATCCGTTGCTTACTTGCCCGAGAAGGATTAATGGATTATCAAGTGCTTTGTCCTCAGACAGTATTCTCAAACCAATTGCATCAGAGGGCGTTCCTAAAAGTAAATCAACTAATGTTGACCAACCTTCGGGCATGAAGTGTTTTAGATAGGACTTTTTATAAGATGAATTGCCTACATGAACTAATCTATAATCGTGGGGAAGGTGTGGTAGGACTTCCTTAGCAAACCATACAAACCCTTTTCTTTTCACAGGCCTACCTATACATACCAAAAGCTTCTGGTCCTTTGGTGATATCCCATTTTTTTTAAGAATATTATCAAAATTTGATTCTTCCTCATCGTTAGATTCATTTTTTTGATCTATTGAGACACCATTAGCGATGACGCTAAGTTTGTATTGCTCAAAACCTCTATCCAAACATGCTTGTTTAGTAGCTCTACTTATACATATAAATCCATCATATTTTTTCAGTTTATTTAAAATCACTTTTTGATAAATCCAAAATGGAAATGTTACATCTAATCCGTGAAAAGTTACAAATATCTTTACACCTAACGGCTTACCGACCAATAAGAGAAATATCGTAGCCATCAGACCATCATTTAAATGAATAGTGTCAACTTCGGCATTTTTTAAAATAATTTTTTTTATTCTTGAACGCAGTTTAAAAATCCACAACATAAAATTTTCATTTCCATCATATATTAATTGATGACAGAAAGATACTCTTTTGAATCCATTGATAAGCTCAAAACTTTGTTTTTCCATTCCACCGATTGCCGGAGGATATTTATGACTGATAAATATAATACTCATCTTGCCTCAGTTAAATGCTTAGAACTTGCTAAACTTGTTAGCCTTTTGAAATATTCATTTGCAATAGTATCCCAATCTAGTGCTTCAGCATAGGACAGTCCCTCAGTAATAAATTGATTTCGTAGATTTTCATTATTTAAAATAGATTTTATTCTCTGAATATAATCTATAGGATTAGAAGGTTCACATAGAAAACCGTTTTCTCCCTGATTGATAAAACTAGCGGAACCCCCTCCGTCTGCTATAACACAAGGAAGGCCGCTTGCCATAGCTTCTATCACTACATTTCCATAAGTTTCAGTGACAGAGGGGAAAAGAAAAATATCGCTAGAAGCATAATAAACGGATAGATTCTGGTGAGTTTGATGACCTAGAAAATACGCATCAGGCATATTTTTTTTGAGGTCATTTGAGGCAATACCTTCTCCAGCCACGATAAAATTTGCAATCAGTCCATTGTTTTTTGCTTGGTTATATACCTCAATAAGCGTAGTCAGATTTTTTTCCCAAACCAATCTACTGGCAAAAATGATATTTGGTAGGTCATTTTTAGTTAATTGTTTGATTAAAGTTAAGTTCCTTTTTAATGGTGAAAAGATTTGAGTATTAACTCCTCGAGCCCAAAATCTTACATTGTCGGTCTTTATATTGTGTTTTATTAAATCTTCTACAATGGGTTTAGTAGGCACTAGCACTACATCGAATCTTTCATAAAATGACTTCATAAGTTTAGAAACATACTCTGTAGCAATAGGAATAAGAAAGTTTGCATGCTTTAAGTAATAGGGTAAATAGGACAAAAAATGTGTATGATATATAGTTATTACTGGAATTTTATTGATTTTAGCATATTCCATTCCGAAGAATCCCAAAGGAGACGGACTAGTGATATGAACGATGTCAGGGCAAAACTCTGTAAGTTTGATATTTATTTTACGCTTTGCAAATTTAGGTATAGCAATACTATATGTTGAATTAAAAGGAAGGTGAATATTAGGAACTTTGAGTATTTCGTGATTAAATTTTTTGTTAGGTCCTGAGCCACATATAAATAGAAACTCAAATTTATTTTTTTGAATCCTGTTAACTAGTTCAAAAATAGTTCTCGTAGCACCATCAAAATCTTCAACTAGGATATCTACAAAAAATGCAACTTTAAGTTTTCTTTCATTTGGTAACATTGATCTTATTATTTTTAATGCAAAAATACCATACATATAAGAATTGTGGATTAAACAATTATTACCTAAATGTTAAGGAAGCCTTTTTACATGAATTAAAACTATTTGCTAATAATTTCTTTCTACGAAAAAACTAATTTTTAGGCTTTAATCAGGATATGATAGGTAGACCACATAAATACGATTTATGATGCAATTATTAAAAACCAATGTTCAACCTAAATAGAAAATATCTTAGTTCACAACAATAGTTCTTTTTAATAATTTATTTTAGATAATAAGAGAATACTTAAATGCTTGTGTATAAATAAGTTTAAATAAATCTTCGAAACTGAAATTGAAGAAAGAGAAAAATATTTTTAAAATTTTTAATAATTATTTTTGTTTAGTTAGAATAAACGTTACCTTTGCATCGCTTTTGGAAAACGATCCATTAGAAATTTGAAATAATTAGTATTATTATAGCACGCCATTGTAGCTCAGTTGGCCAGAGCAGCTGATTTGTAATCAGCGGGTCGGGGGTTCGAATCCCTCCAATGGCTCATAATATTAAAGCGGGGAGGCGCCGAAGTTGGAGAGTCGGGGCAGACTGTAAATCTGTTGCTTATGGCTGAATAGGTTCGAATCCTATCGTCCCCACACTTTAATCTTGCTTAATTAAATGCGGAAGTAGCTCAGTTGGTAGAGCATCAGCCTTCCAAGCTGAGGGTCGCGAGTTCGAGTCTCGTCTTCCGCTCATCTTTATTAGTGCTTCGAGCTAGTTTTTATAAAAATTATAAATTGGCCGATGTAGCTCAGGGGTAGAGCACTTCCATGGTAAGGAAGGGGTCAAGGGTTCAAATCCCTTCATTGGCTCTATTTTTAAAGCAATTAGACGTATTAGAATCATTTATTTATATTATTAACAGTACAGACAAAATTTTAACTGATGGCTAAATCAACATTTGTAAGATCCAAACCACACGTAAATATCGGAACGATTGGTCACGTTGACCACGGTAAGACTACACTTACTGCAGCAATCACTTTCGTGCTTTCTGAGTTAGGATTGGCTGAGAAAAAGTCTTATGACTCTATCGATGCTGCTCCAGAGGAGAAAGAAAGAGGGATCACGATCAACACCGCTCACGTGGAATACGAAACAGTAAATCGTCACTATGCGCACGTGGATTGTCCAGGTCACGCCGATTATGTAAAAAACATGGTAACGGGTGCGGCTCAAATGGACGGTGCTATCTTAGTGTGTGCAGCTACCGACGGTCCTATGCCTCAGACAAGAGAGCATATTCTTCTTGCAAAACAAGTAGGAGTTCCTAAAGTAGTTGTGTTTATGAATAAAGTGGATCTTGTAGATGATCCAGAGATGTTAGAACTTGTAGAAATGGAGCTTAGAGAGTTGCTGGATGCTTATGAGTTTGACGGTGACAATGCCGCTATAATTCAAGGTTCAGCGCTGAAAGCTCTAGAAGGAGACGCTAACGCGAAACAAAAAATATTGGATCTTATGCAAGCAGTGGATGATTTTATCCCTGAGCCAATAAGAGACATAGATAAGCCTTTTCTTATGCCTATCGAGGACGTATTTTCTATCACAGGTAGAGGTACAGTAGCTACTGGTAGAATCGAGAGAGGTGTAATCAACACGGGTGATCCAGTTGAGATTATCGGTATGATGAAAGCTGGTGAAAAACCATTAACATCTACAGTAACAGGTGTTGAAATGTTTAGAAAAATCCTAGAAAGAGGAGAGGCTGGTGATAATGCTGGTATCCTTTTGAGAGGTATTGAGAAAGAGGCAATCAGAAGAGGTATGGTAATCATCAAGCCAGGTTCTGTTAAGCCTCATGCTCACTTTAAGTGTGAGATTTATGTTCTCGGCAAAGACGAAGGTGGACGTCACACTCCATTCTTTAACGGTTACCGTCCACAGTTCTACTTTAGAACAACAGACGTAACTGGTGATGTTTCTCTTCCAGAAGGAGTAGAAATGGTAATGCCAGGTGACAACGTAACATTAGAAGTTAAACTTATCAGTCCTATTGCAATGGAGAAAGGTCTTCGTTTTGCAATCAGAGAAGGTGGTAGAACAGTAGGTGCTGGCCAGGTAACAGAGGTCATTTCTTAATCGTTTTTACTGATTAAATATATGATAGGAAATTAAGTGTTTGAGAGAACACTTAATTTCTTATTTGATGAATTCACTAATCGTGTTTCATCATATGGGGGAGTAGCTCAATTGGTAGAGTGCCGGTCTCCAAAACCGTAGGTTGCGGGTTCGAAGCCTGTCTCCCTCGCTATTTTTATTTGTTTTTCTCTCATAGAAATTAAATTTACACGACATGGACAACATCGTACTCTATTTAAGAGAAAGTTATGAAGAATTGCTTCACCACGTTACGTGGCCTACATGGGAGGAATTGTACTCTAGTGCTAAGCTAGTGGTTGTATCTACTATACTTATTTCTTTACTTATATATTTATTTGATTCTATAGCTCAGTTTTTATTGACGACTGTAGGAGCGTTATAATATTCTTATCCAACATATAAATAAAAAAAATGTCAGAAGATAAGAAATGGTATTCACTTAGAGTGGTAAGTGGTAAAGAAAGGAGCATTAAAGAAAGGATAGAAGTAGAGATTAGTAGAAACGGTTGGTCTGAAATAGTGACCCAAATACTCGTTCCTTCTGAAAAGGTGTATAAAATTCGTAACGGTAAAAAAGTTATCTTAGAAAGAAACATTCTGCCGGGATATATATTAGTAGAAGCTGATCACACAAAATTTTCTGGTGAAATTGTTCAAGTGATATCTAATGTGCAGAACGTGATTCATTTCCTTGGTAAAACGCATCCTATACCTATGACTCAGGTAGAGGCTAATCGTATGCTCGGCAAAGTCGATGATTCTCAAGAAGTCACCGCAGCAATGATTGAACCTTTCTTAGTAGGCGAGACAGTCAAAATAGTCGATGGTCCTTTTAATGATTTTGTAGGAGATGTGAAGGAAATCAATGAAGATAAAAAGAAGCTCAAAGTTATTGTAAAAATCTTTGGTCGTGGAACCGAAGTTGAGCTTAATTACATGCAAGTAGAAAAACAGTCTTAAACAATATCGACTTTAGATCATTATGATGCTTCCCTAAAGTCTTTGTATTATATTATAATTTATCAATCTAAGTAATGGCAAAGGAAATACAAACATACGTAAAGCTTCAAGTTAAAGGCGGTCAAGCTAACCCTGCACCACCAGTCGGACCTGCATTAGGTTCTAAAGGCTTGAACATAATGGAATTTTGTAAGAGATTTAATGCAGAGACACAGGATTCTATAGGTAAAATTTTGCCTGTATTAATCACAGTTTATAAAGACAAGTCTTTTGATTTCATTATCAAAACACCACCCGCAGCTGTACAGTTGATGGAGATCACTAAATTAAAAAGTGGATCTGCACAACCTAACAGAAATAAAGTAGCTTCTGTTACTTGGGAACAAGTTCAAGGCATAGCTGAAAACAAAATGAAAGATTTAAATGCTTTCACTGTTGAATCAGCTATGAAAATGGTAGCGGGTACTGCTAGAAGTATGGGAATCACCGTATCTGGTGACGCACCATGGCCAACAGAGACAGTAGCTGAACAAGATTAATTTTATTTTTATTCATCGGTAAGGGAGCTTGTATTTAAGCAAGCGATTGTACCTTAAAATCTTTTATAATGGCAAAAATTAGTAAAAAAAGGAAGGCTGCAAACGAAAAGGTTGACGCTACCAAACAATATGCTTTAAGAGAAGCAGTAGCTTTGGTAAAAGAAGTCAACACAACTAAGTTTAACGCTTCTGTAGATTTACACGTGAGACTCGGTGTAGATCCTAGAAAGGCTGATCAAGCGATCAGAGGCACTGTATCTCTTCCTCACGGAACAGGTAAAGTAAAGAGAGTATTGGTACTTTGTACACCTGATAAAGAGCAAGAAGCAAAAGATGCTGGAGCTGACTACGCAGGATTGGACGAGTACATCGGAAAAATAAGTAAAGGATGGACTGATGTAGATGTGATCATAGCTATGCCTAGTGTAATGGCTAAAGTAGGTCAGATTGGTAGAATTTTAGGTCCAAGAGGCTTGATGCCTAACCCTAAAACAGGTACAGTTACAGTAAATGTGGGTGCAGCTGTGGAAGAGGTAAAAGCAGGTAAGATTTCATTCAGAGTAGATAAGTACGGTATTATACATTCACCAGTAGGCAGAGTTTCTTTTACACCTGAACAGTTAGCTGAGAACGCAATCGAACTATTAAGTACCTTAGAGAAAATGAAGCCTTCTACCGCTAAGGGAATCTATATGAAGTCAATTAGTATAGCTAGTACGATGAGTCCTGGTATTACTGTGGATACTAAATCAATTAAATAAACCATAAAATAGATAATAATGACACGTACAGAAAAAGGTTTATTAATCGAAGAATTAAAAGAGAAATTTGAAGGTTCTGCATATTTTTATGTTACAGACGCTTCTTCTCTAAGTGTGAGTAAAATCAATGCTTTAAGAAGAATCTGTTTTGAGAAAGGTGTAGAAGTTAAAACTGTTAAAAACACCTTAGCTATCAAAGCCTTGGATGAGCACGCAGATAGCAAGAATTTTAGAGCTATGTTTGATGCCTTTAAAGGACAAAGTACTGTTCTATTTTCAAATGACGGCAAGCTTCCAGCTTCTATTATAAAAGAATTTAGAGGAAAGTCAGCTAAACCAATGCTCAAAGCAGCTTATATTGATTCTGATGTTTTCTTTGGTGATGACCAATTGGAAGTGCTAGCTAAACTTAAAACCAAAAATGAGCTTATCGGTGATATCGTATTCTTGTTACAGTCACCTGCTCAAAATGTGATAAGCGCACTTAAGTCAGGAGGTTCTACCATTGCAGGCTTATTAAAAACTCTTGAAGAAAGAGGATAATTATTCGAAATTCTAAATGTTACGTTATCGCTTCCAACTTTAACACATTTATTTTTATATAATCAAAAAAATTAAACCATATATCATGGCAGATTTAAAATCATTCGCAGAGCAATTAGTTAACCTTACTGTTAAAGAAGTAAGTGAGCTGGCTCAAATATTAAAAGATGAATACGGTATCGAACCAGCAGCAGCAGCAGTTGCAGCAGCAGGTCCTGCAGTAGCAGGTGCAGAAGCACCAGTTGAGAAAACTGAATTCGATGTTCATTTGACTTCAGCAGGCGCTAACAAGTTAGCTATCGTTAAAGAGGTCAAAACTTTATTGAACCTTGGTCTTAAGGAGGCTAAGGATATCGTAGATGCTGCACCATCTTTATTGAAAGCAGGAGCTTCAAAGGCAGAAGCAGATTCAATCAAAGCAGCTTTAGAAGGTGCTGGTGCGTCTGTAGATTTGAAGTAATTCGAACGTAAAAGCAAGGCTTAATTTCAGAAGTTAAGTCTGAAAATAAATATGATCTGGCTTAACCGACTTTCAGTCGGTTAAGCCTATCGTCATATAATTATATTTTATTTTGAACAATTCATTGGTTTTGTTCATTTATTAAGAATTACGCTAAAATAACATAAAAAGTATGACATCAAACGGAGTAGCAGTCGCAGCCGGAAATGGAAGAGTCAACTTCGGCAAAATCAAATTAGCTAATCAATATCCTGACTTACTAGAAATTCAAATTAAATCTTTTCAAGAGTTTTTTCAATTAGAGACAACTCCTGAAAATAGAGGAAATGAAGGTCTGTTTAGGGTGTTTCAAGAGAATTTTCCAATCTCTGATGCTAGAAGTATATTTGTGCTGGAGTTTTTAGATTATTTTATAGATCCACCGAGGTATAGCATTGAAGAGTGCATGCAAAGAGGTCTTACTTATAGTGTCCCTTTGAAAGCAAAATTAAGACTTTCTTGTAATGATGAGGAACACGTAGATTTTCAAACTATAGTCCAAGATGTTTTTCTTGGTAACATTCCTTACATGACTAGTAAGGGAACATTTATGATCAATGGAGCTGAGAGGGTTGTAGTATCCCAACTGCACAGATCACCAGGTGTTTTCTTTAGTCAAACTTTTCACCCTAACGGAACGAAGATATTCTCCGCTAGGGTTATTCCATTTAAAGGTGCTTGGATGGAATTTGCAACAGATATTAACAGTGTCATGTATGCTTATATTGATCGTAAAAAGAAGTTTCCTGTTACTACACTGCTTCGAGCTATAGGTTTTGATTCGGATAGAGACATTTTAAATCTTTTCGATCTCGCTGAAGAGATTACTACTGATGCGGCTTCCCTAAAAGGTGCTATTGGCAGAAAACTAGCAGCTAGGGTATTACGCAAGTGGACAGAAGATTTTGTCGATGAAGATACTGGTGAAGTTGTTACTATAGAACGTAATGAAATCATTCTTGAGAGAGATGTGGTGCTTGATGAGGATAATATCGACTTGATCAAAGATGTAGATACAGATACAATTATACTTCAAAAAGATAATCTCAATGAAGATTACTCTATCATCTATAATACTTTACAGAAAGATCCATCTTCTTCTGAGGTAGAAGCAGTGATCCAAATATATAGACAATTAAGAGGTACTGACCCACCCGATGAGGAGACCGCAAGAGGTATCATCGATAAGCTTTTCTTCTCTGATAAGAGATATAACCTAGGTGAGGTGGGCCGTTACAAAATAAATAGAAAGTTAAAATTAGACATCTCTAGAGATACCCTTGTTTTGACTAAAGAGGATATAATCTCTATCGTTAAATATTTAGTTTCTTTGGTTAACCAAAAGGCTGAATTAGATGATATAGATCACCTTTCCAACAGACGTGTTCGTACAGTAGGTGAGCAACTCTATGCTCAGTTTGGTGTAGGTCTGGCACGTATGACTAGGACGATTAGAGAACGTATGAATGTACGAGATAACGAAGTTTTTACACCTATTGACTTGATCAATGCGAGGACTTTATCTTCTGTCATTAATTCATTTTTTGGCACAAGCCAGTTATCACAATTCTTAGATCAAACTAATCCACTTTCAGAAATCACCCACAAAAGGCGTATTTCTGCATTAGGACCAGGTGGATTATCTAGGGAGCGTGCTGGTTTTGAGGTGAGAGATGTGCACTATTCGCATTATGGACGTTTGTGTACGATCGAGACGCCTGAGGGACCTAATATTGGATTGATTTCTACACTCTGCGTTCACTCAAAGGTCAACAAAATGGGATTCCTAGAGACGCCTTACAGAAAGGTTATTGACGGAAAAGTAGATATGAGCGGTGAGATCCAATACTTGTCAGCAGAGGCTGAAGATTATAGAAGGATAGCCCAAGCTAATGCAATAATAGGTGAGGATGGTGCTTTTACTAGCGACAGAATTAAATCTAGAGAACATGGTGAATTCCCTGTTTTGACTCCTTCGGAGGTTGAATATATGGATATAGCACCTAACCAAATCGTAGGTGTATCAGCGTCGCTTATACCCTTCCTAGAGAATGATGATGCTAACAGGGCCTTGATGGGCTCTAACATGCAACGTCAAGCACTACCACTAGTACGTCCCAAGTCACCAATAGTAGGTACTGGTCTCGAAGCTAAAGTAGCTGAGGATTCTAATATGCTAATAAATGCTGAGGGTGAAGGTACAGTGGAGTATGTGGACGCTAATGAGATCATTATCAAATACGATAGGACTGATGAAGAGATCTTAGTTTCTTTTGATGATAATTTCAAAAAGTATAGTCTTACTAAGTTCGTGAGAACGAACCAAGGCTCTTGTATAAACCTCAAACCTATCGTAAAGAAAGGTCAGAGAGTGGCTAAAGGTTCATTATTATGTGAAGGCTACGCCACTGACAATGGTGAGTTAGCTTTAGGGCAGAACTTGATGGTTGCATTTATGCCTTGGAAAGGTTATAACTTTGAGGATGCGATTGTCCTTTCAGAAAGAGTAGTAAAGGAGGATATTTTTACTTCATTACATATAGAAAGTCATGAAATAGATGTTCGTGATACTAAGTTGGGTGAAGAAGAATTTACCAATGATATTCCAAACGTAAGTGAGGAGGCGACCAAAGATCTCGATGAAAATGGTATTATCAGAGTGGGAGCATGGGTTAAAGAGGGTGATATTTTGATAGGTAAGATTACGCCTAAAGGTGAATCGGATCCTACACCAGAGGAAAAGCTTCTTAGAGCTATCTTTGGTGATAAAGCAGGCGATGTTAAAGACGCTTCATTGAAAGCTTCACCTTCTACTCAAGGTATCATTATCAGCAAGCAACTTTTTGCTAGAGCCAAAAAAGACAAAACGCAAAAGATTCAAGAAAAAGAACTTTTGACTAGTCTTGAGGATACGCACGCTATAAACATGAATGAACTTAAAACCATTCTAGTGGATAAGCTAAACGTAATCTTGGATGGTAAGATATCAGAAGGTGTGAGGAGTATTTATAATGAAGAATTGATACCAAAAGGTGCTAAATTTACTTCTAAAGCTTTCAAAGAGCTGGATTATACTCAAGTAGATTACAGTGGGTGGACAAAGGAATCTGATGTCAACTTATTGATAGCCAAATTACAACATAATTACTCTATCAAAGTTAATGAAGAATTAGGAAGGTATAAACGTGAAAAATTTAATATCAGTATCGGTGATGAGTTACCTGCTGGAGTATTAAAATTAGCGAAAGTATACCTAGCTAAAAAACGTAAACTAAAAGTAGGTGATAAACTCGCTGGAAGACACGGTAATAAAGGTATTGTTTCTAGGATCGTAAGAGACGAAGATATGCCGTTCTTAGAGGATGGAACACCTGTAGATATAGTGTTGAATCCATTAGGGGTACCTTCTAGGATGAATCTGGGACAGATTTTCGAGACTGTACTCGGTTGGGCTGGAAAAAATCTTGGGCTTAAGTTTGCAACACCTATATTTGACGGTGCTAGTCTAGAGGAAATCGAAGGTTACATCACTAAAGCAGGTTTGCCAGCTTATGGTCAGACCTACCTGTATGATGGGGAGACTGGAGACAAATTCCACCAGCAAGCTACTGTTGGTGTAATCTACATGTTGAAACTTTCACACATGGTAGATGACAAAATGCACGCCAGATCTATCGGGCCTTACTCATTGATCACTCAGCAACCATTAGGTGGTAAAGCTCAGTTTGGTGGTCAGAGATTCGGAGAGATGGAGGTTTGGGCTCTTGAAGCTTATGGAGCAGCTAATATCTTACGTGAATTATTGACTGTCAAGTCGGATGACATCATCGGAAGAGCTAAAGCTTATGAAGCAATAGTAAAAGGTGATAATATACCGGAATCTAATATACCAGAATCGTTTAATGTATTAGTAAATGAACTGAGAGGTTTGGCGCTAGACATTAAGTTTGATTAATAATATGTAATAATGAAGAGGAGTTTTTAGCTTCTCTTCATTTTTTATTATCAGATAGATAAAAATTTAATAAACACTATTTTTAACTTCATAATATATTGATATCATGCTAAATAAGAAAGGTGTAAAACCTACCAAAGCCTTTGAATCGATTACAATTAGCTTGAGTTCTCCTGATACGATTCTCGAGCGTTCATTTGGTGAGGTATTAAAACCAGAAACAATAAATTATAGGTCTTACAAGCCCGAAAGAGACGGTTTGTTTTGCGAGAGAATTTTCGGACCTGTCAAAGATTACGAATGTTACTGTGGTAAGTATAAAAGAATTAGATACAGAGGTATCGTATGTGATAGATGCGGTGTGGAAGTCACAGAAAAGAAAGTACGTAGAGAGAGAATGGGACACATTAAGTTAGTGGTTCCTGTTGTTCATATATGGTTTTTTAAATCATTACCAAACAAAATTGGATACTTACTCGGATATTCTTCAAAGAAACTAGAATCAGTCATTTATTATGAGAGATATGTAGTTGTACAACCAGGATTAAAAGAAGGTGATATCGTTAAAGACGAATTGCTAACTGAGGAAGAATACTTTGATATCTTAGATACTTTGCCTAAGGACAATCAAGCACTTGATGATACAGACCCTAACAAGTTTATCGCTAGAATGGGTGCTGAAGCAGTAAAAGACTTATTAGAGAGAATAAACTTGGATGAGTTGTCTTTTGAATTACGACACCAAGCGGCCAATGAAACTTCGCAACAGAGAAAATCTGAGGCATTAAAAAGACTTCGTGTAGTTGAAGCCTTCAGAGATGGTATGAAAACTACCGACAACAGACCTGAATGGACGATCATTCAATACCTTCCAGTTACACCTCCAGAATTAAGACCATTGGTTCCTTTGGATGGTGGTAGGTTTGCAAGCTCTGATTTGAATGATCTATACAGAAGAGTTATCATCAGAAATAACCGATTAAAGAGGTTATTAGAAATAAAAGCTCCAGAAGTTATCTTAAGAAACGAAAAAAGAATGCTTCAGGAAGCTGTTGATTCACTATTTGACAACTCAAGAAAATCTAATGCTGTAAAAGCTGAAGGAGGTCGCTCGTTAAAGTCTTTGAGTGATGTGCTTAAAGGCAAACAAGGTCGTTTCCGTCAGAATCTATTGGGTAAAAGGGTAGATTATTCTGGTCGTTCCGTGATCGTGGTTGGCCCCACTTTACTGCTACACGAATGTGGAATTCCAAAAGGAATGGCTGCAGAATTATTTAAACCTTTTATTATCAAAAAATTGATAGAACGAGGTGTCGTAAAAACAGTAAAATCAGCTAAAAAGCTAGTAGATAAGAAAGATCCAGTTATTTGGGAAATCTTAGAAAATATATTAAAAGGTCATCCTGTGTTATTAAACAGGGCACCTACACTTCACCGACTTTCTATTCAGGCATTCCAGCCTAGACTAGTGGAAGGGAAAGCTATTCAACTTCACCCTTTGGTGTGTGGCGCATTTAATGCTGATTTTGATGGTGACCAGATGGCAGTCCATGTTCCTTTAGGTCATGCGGCTATCCTTGAGGCTCAGATGTTGATGCTTTCAGCACACAATATGCTTAACCCTCAAGATGGTTCACCAGTTACACTTCCATCGCAGGATATGGTTTTGGGTCTATATTATCTGACCAAACCTAAAAAATCTCTTGGTGACCTTAAGGTTAAAGGTGAAGGTAGAACATTCTACAGCTCTGAGGAAGTAATCATTTCATTTAATGAAGGTCAAGCTGATCTTCACGCTGTTATAAAAGTTCGTGCCAAAGTAGATGATGCTGATGGTAATCTTGTAATCAAACTCATAGAGACGACAGTAGGTAGAGTTTTGTTTAATCAAAGCACACCTGAGTCTGTTCCATTCATCAATCAATTGATGACCAAAAAGAGTTTAAAGAAGATCATAAGTGATATTATCAACAGAACTGACTTCACTCAGACGGCCGCTTTCTTAGATAATATCAAAGAATTAGGATTTTTCTGGGCTTACAAAGGTGGTCTTTCTTTTAACCTTGGAGATTTGATTACACCGAGTATCAAAGAGCAAACGCTATTAGATGCACAAGCTGAGGTTGACGAAGTTTGGGAAAATTATAACATGGGTCTAATCACACCTAATGAGCGATATAATCAAGTAATCGACAGATGGACTTTTGCCGATAATAAAATCACAGATAACTTAATGCGTGAAATAGCACAACATAAGCAAGGGTTTAACTCTGTGTTTATGATGCTAGATTCAGGCGCTAGGGGATCAAAACAACAGATCAAGCAGTTGTGCGGTCTGAGAGGATTGATGGCAAAACCTAGAAAATCTGGTGATACAGGCGGAGCTATTATCGAGAATCCTATATTAGCAAACTTCTTGGAGGGCCTTTCAGTCCTTGAATATTTCATATCTACACACGGTGCTCGAAAAGGTCTAGCCGATACAGCTCTAAAAACTGCGGATGCAGGTTACTTGACCAGAAGATTGGTAGATGTTGCACAAGACGTAATCATCACTGAAGAGGATTGTGAAACATTGAGAGGTATCGATACAGAAGCGCTAAAAGATAACGAAAACGTAGTCGAATCACTAGCAGCTAGAATAGTTGGTAGATATACGCTATATCCTGTACTAGATCCAATTACTGATGATGTCATCTTAGGAGAAGCAGAGTATATTTCAGTAGATGCAGCAGCTCAGATCGAGAAAGTTGGTATAGAAATGGTAACTATCAGGTCTGTACTGACATGTGAGTCAAAAGTGGGAGTATGCGCTAAGTGCTATGGCAAAAACCTAGCAACTGGCAGAAGAGTTGAAATTGGTGATGCTGTTGGTATCATTGCTGCCCAAAGTATCGGTGAACCAGGTACACAGCTGACACTTCGTACATTCCACGTGGGTGGTATAGCATCAGTTTCAAAAACTGAATCTGAGATTACCACTAAATTTGATGGAATCATCGAGTTTGATAATATGAAAGTAACACTTCAAGTAGAAGGAGGTACGCAAAAAGAAGTAGTACTATCTAGATCTGGTGAGGTGCGTGTAGTGGATGCAGAAACCAAAAAACTCTTTAACTCATACTTCATTCCTTATGGATCGACATTGCTTGTAAAAGACAAGCAGGCGATTGCTAAAGGTGATACTATTTGTGAGTGGGATCCATTTAACAACTTGATCATTTCAGAGTTTGGTGGTATCGCTAAGTTTGAAGACATAGAAGAAGGTATTACTTACAGAGTAGAGCGTGACGATCAGACAGGTTATGCAGAAAAAGTAATCATAGAAGCTAAAAACAAAAAGAAAATACCAGTTATCAAGATTTTTTCATCAGCAGGTGAAGAGTTGAAGGTGTACAATCTTCCAGTAGGTGCTTATATATCTATAGAAGATAACCAAGCGGTAGAACCAGGTCAGAAGGTAGTAAAAATACCTCGTAATCTAGGAAAAATTCAGGATATCACAGGTGGTCTTCCGAGAGTTACTGAGCTTTTCGAAGCTAGAAATCCATCTAACCCAGCTGTTACAGCTGAGATTGACGGTATAGTAACTTACGGTAAAATCAAACGAGGAAATAGAGAAATTTTCGTGGATGACGAGAAAACAGGTCAAAGACGTAAGTATTTGGTAGGTTTGTCTAAACACTTACTCGTTCAGGAAGGTGACTTCGTGAGAGCAGGTACACAGTTATCTGATGGTGCGGTAGCGCCACTTGATATCCTTAATGTCAAAGGACCTTTTGCAGTACAATCTTATTTAGTCAATGGAGTTCAGGAAGTTTATCGTTCACAAGGTATCTCGATTAATGATAAGCACATAGAAGTGATCGTTCGTCAAATGATGAGAAGGGTAGAGATAGTTGATCCAGGTGATACTAGCTTCCTAGAAGGTGAGGCTATCGATAGACACATCTTTAATAATCAGAACGATTGGATTTTTGATAAGAAAGTCGTTGTTGAACCAGGTGATTCACCTAATCTGAAGGCAGGTCAAATTGTATCTATCAGACAGCTAAGAGAGGAAAACTCTTCACTTAAGAGAAGTGATAAAA